>Ga0209542_10001787_pt1 | contig 49902 bp, 57 predicted proteins | sample RifCSPhighO2_01_FD_184028 | JGI IMG/M metagenome (GOLD analysis project Ga0209542, IMG submission 184028) | Soil microbial communities from Rifle, Colorado - Rifle CSP2_plank highO2_0.1 (SPAdes) (version 2) | ecosystem: Environmental > Terrestrial > Deep subsurface > Rock core/Sediment ...
TAGAGAACTTTGCAAAATTAGATGATTTATTAGCAAAGTTCTAAAGAGAAGTTTGAAATAGTCGTAATTTTGACCTTAAACAAACAATATATTAACCAAAATTACTTTTTTTCAAACTTCTCTATAATTTACAATAATTTCAAATTTCCGGTTATTGCATCGATCTCTTCTTCCTCTTCCGGCCCGATTCCGACACAAGTCTTAGTTCCAGGAGCGATAACCGTCCTGCCGGCATCTGTAATCAAGGCTGCTGGCAATCCTGCTTCCTTGGCTTTCTGAAAATAATACACCAATTCTTTCTCATCTTTTACTTTAAGAACTATTTTAGCCATACCTTCCCGCTGCCACTTCTTGACTATAGCCAAATCTGTTTTAAGAACTGCTTCCACTGAAGCATGTGCCGCCTGAGCCGCCAGCTTCCCTTTAGGTAGATTTAGATCCTGACGGACAATTAGAACCTGTTTCATAATTCTTGAAAAGAAGAAGAAATTTAAAAAGGTATGCCTATCATTGGCTAAAATTTCATAATCATTAAATACCCCTCCATCAGCGATTAAAAAATGAACGATATTACTTCACCGGACTTAGTGCGTATCGCCCGCAATGCTTATTGGGAAGTACACCATTTCCAAACTGGGAAAAATGGTGGTTATTTCCCTCAAACTGAAATATTGGGACAAATCTTGAAAGATAATTTTCACGAATGGGAACCCCATTTACCGCTCATAAAACCTTTTCCGTATGCAGAATTGGCCAGAGTTGCTCTTCATTACACTTCTGATATTAACTATTTCCAGCACATTATGAAACTTCAGCAAGACACAATGCTGGGGATGGAAGAAACCATTAAATTGAAACCAAAAATAGAACGATTAAAAGAATTCTTAAAATTAGTTGCTGAGGAATGTCAATGGAGATAAGTAGTCATATTTTTATTCCTTCTTCAACTGCGCGGCGGACAATGCCAATCATCTTTTTATTTTTATTGAATTCTTCCGGTGTATAGCAAAGAAAATCAACCGGATAATCTAAAGTCCAATAGTCATATAACGCCGTTGCGCGCTGGTGAAATTTTTTGTTCTTGAATTTTGACGATACGACCAACAAATCGATGTCACTATATTTTTTCCCCTTCCCTTTTGCTCGGCTGCCAAAAAAGACCAGGGCTTTGAGAGGTATTTTCTTTGAAACCTCCTTCTTGAAAGCCTTCAGCTGTTTGGCTAAATGTTCAGCTTTATCCATCTCAGAATCTCCTCACAATTATTAAGAGCTTCTTTACACTCGTTAAGCGTAAAATCAGTTGTTTTCCTAAAACCTTTCGCATCAGGATACCGTGTTTCAATATAGAAAGGAGAAATTTTCTTGCAATAGTGAAGAAGTTTCTCAGGAAGGTCTAATCGCTTAGCCAGAAATACTAAATCGTGTACTTTTGGGACTTCACCAAATTTTTTAATGAAGAGAGCTTTCAATCCCTTTTCCACTGCCTGCTGGACTAAAAGGGCTGTCACATGAAACTGTTTACCTTTTAGATTATATTGTGCCGCTTTGAAGTCTTCAAAAGACTGCTCAATCCAGAGGGTTATTTCTTCTTTCGCCATTATACCTTCAATAAGCTTAATACCATTTAAATATTTCTCTCTTAAAGGGCAGGCATTAAAAAATTCTTACCTCGATTAATCTCCTTAGTCGCCATTTCCTGCCGATAATTCTGTTCAAACACAGTTAAAATGCCCTGCCGTAATCGGTACGTATCGGCATTCTTGGCATACGCAACCCACCCTTCCATGAAATCGTAGAGGTTATCATATAATAATTCTCCCTGCTTAAAGCGAAGAGAAAGCAGACTTAATTTAGTACGAAATTTTCGTACATTTTTCTTTTTGATAAGTTTATGATGAGGAAAATGTCGCATCCCGAGAAAATCTGTACCCCTCTCAAGATTGATGATACGTGACTTTTGGGGGTGAAGCTGCAAGGCAAGTCGTGTGGCGAGAAAAGAAACGATGTGTGTCTTGTATTTCTCGAGTTTTGACCGTGAACGGTCGAGAATCACAAAATCGTCCACGTAGCGCGCGTAGTATTTCGCTTTCAACTGCTGTTTGACATAATGATCTAATTCGTGCAGATAGACATTAGCAAAACCCAAGATAAAGCAACGACTTTATCAGGGCACAGAAAAGATCGTTGTCTTTTCTCGTGAACTGGGAGGTGAGATTTCCTAAAGGCATGCCAACATTTTTTTCTGCGGCGGAATAATTGGAAAGAATTTTTTTGATGAGCCACAGTATTTTCTGATCCCTTATTTTTTTCTGGATGATGCCCAGGAGAAGAGCATGATTCACATTTTCAAAATACTGTTTTATATCCGCTTTCAAGACAAAAGCCCGCTGGGTGTTATTATGAGTTACTTTCCGAGAGAAGTGTGCAAAACGCTCTATTGCCTTCAGTGTGCCTTTGCCTTTCCGGTTGGCGTACGAATCAAAGATAAAACTTCGTTCGAAGAACTGTTCAATAATGTTACAGAGCGCATGATGTACTATCCGATCTCGGAAAGCCGACCTGCTAATTTTCCTCGTTTTAGGATCACGAAGAATGAACGTTTGCAGTGGTTTGGGCCGATAGGAATGAAACAGCAAATCACTGCGCAATTGCAAAAGATTGTCTTGAAGATTGTGCTCAAATTCAAGGACGTAGTCGCGTGTTGTTTTTCCTTTCCGCGCTTTCTTATAGGCAAGTTCGAGGTTGGGGTAGGAGCAAAGTTCATTCCACAAATTTCTAGAAGGTCGTTTCATAGAAAGAACCTCGGACAACTGCTGGATTATTCCACGCACGCGGTTATGATTGTTAACATTGCGATCATTGGCATTGAAGTAGGAAATGTTATTGAAATTGTTAAGCCACGACGCCCGCCCGTGCTGTAGCCATCAAGCCTCTATTTTCTTCACCGTTTCAATCATAATGCTCTTAAGCATCGTGTCACGATTGTTTTATCATCCCAGAACTGGTTCGAGATAAGGGTTTCATAATCAAGTCGCCTCGACCATGGCCCAATGGCATGTAGCCCAGCAGCTTCCTCTGTGAGAGGAATATGCCGAGATTAACAATAAAATAAATTTATTTTAAGAATATTGTGGTGTTATAACCTCGAGGTTGAAATAGCTGAATATACAACGATAAAAACTGACTACTGAAAAGTGGCGCCTTCGGCGCCCAGGAGTATCTGATTGCTCGCGTACGCTCGCCTACCCCGCTACCCCACGCAGGGCGTTAAGAATGTCTACAGTACGATCATCGGCAATGAAACTGGAATTGTAGCTGAAACTATCCAGCCACGAAGCCCGCCCGAGGGGAGTGCCTGCATTGCTGGCAACATAACTCGGTTTCAAGACCCCTATTTTGGTTGCTGTAATCCCAGCATCAGCGAACATCTGCATCGCCGCCGTAAAATCTGGACCGCTGCCAAAAACTCGTTCCGCTAACCGTTTCCCGATTCCAATCAACTTACTATAATCCCGAGGCGACGTACCGATGGTAAAATATTGCCATTCATCATTACCGCCAGCTAATACCAAGTCCGACAAATCAAATTTTTCCGCACCTTGCCCGGGGGAGATTACCTCACTAACTTCGTCCAGCGAAGGACGATAATTATGATTATTAACTAATTGATCATAAGAACTATTCTGAGCATCAGCAAGATGCCGTAAAACTAAATTACCTTTTTCGGGGGTTATATACAGCACCGGTTTGCCATCCTGCATACAATAAATTATTCCATTCGCAGTATAATAGGCGCGCTGGCGCAGGGATTCGTTTGTCAGCCGTTCTTTAGTTATTTCCGCTGCAGTACACATCGTGCCCGGCTGAATTTGAGCGTAGGCTGATTGTAGATTACCTTCGACGTCCACCAAGTTCGAAGTAACACGAATAGAATGTTGTTGATCTCCAGAAATAGTAATATCCAGTCCTGCTCCAACCGCCGGCCGTTCAATCCTACGCATCAAACATCCTTTCGCAACTTCCAGCGGAACGTGCGCGTGATCTAATTCCCTAACTAAGTCGGCATCTGATAATTTATGCCAGCCGCGGGATTTAGCTAAGTGACGAAAAGTAGTTTTGTACAATAATAGGGGTTGATCATGATGCTCGAGTTCTGCCGCCTTATAAAGATTTTCTTTAAGATGAGCTTCCTTGTAAAAAAAATCATCTGGTGATGAAGTGGAGGGATTATGAAGCCTGTCTTCAATACCTTCTGTTCTAAATTCGATGACATATAATTCTCCGACAACAGAACGGCTGGCGGCAATATCTGCGTTGTGCATCGCTGCACGATATGTAGTTTCTACCTTCATATCTATGAGTCTTTTTCGAGCAGTATACACTTTTTTCCGCCAAGCATCTGCTTGAAATGGAAATACCGAAGAATTATCAGCAATTGGATCCTTATTATCTGTGGAAAGATCTGCCTTCTTCGCCAAATTTTCCGCTGTAAAATAATCTTGTAAAATATAAACAACAAGAGCAGAATCGGGTTCAGAAAAGTTACGTTCCTGAGTTAAGTAGTCTTCTAAATTATTGCGAGCTAATTTAACGTCACGACCATAACCTAACCGCAAATCCAACACAACACCATACGCAGCTGCAGCCAACCGCTCTACTTCGTCCAGAAAAGATACCACCTCCTCGCTCATTGTCTACTCCTTCCACGCACTCTCAAACAGCGCGCTGAAATATTCAACAAAATACGGAGCATCAATCCACACTGCGCAATCGTAACTCTTGTGCACTTTTTCGTCGTCTGTCAAAAACAACAACAATTCTTTGTTGTCAACAATGCAGAAGCGGGTAGATATATCCTTATCCTGTTTAACTTGAACAAATTTACTTAAGTCGCTGACTTTGTCCTTATTTGCACCAGCTGGAATAGAAATTTTAATGTTCACTCCATTTTTAGCTGCCTTGCGCAGATGGTTTATTAACAGATCGTATTTCCGGTCTAGACCATCTTTAGACACCATTAAAGTTATGCTTTTCTTGGCTCCTTTAATTAAAGTCAACAGATGTTCATGAACCTTATCCCGTCCTCGGAAAGCCCCGCTTCTGTCAGTTGGATCAATTAATTTTATTCCTTGATTGTGCAGTACACTTAATTCTTCCAGGATATCACTGCCTTTAAGTTGGGATAATATTTTGTCCTGCTGTTCGGCTTCTTGAACTACTTTTTTCTTAACTCGTTCAATTACTTCAGCGGGAGATACCGCTAAATATTTGATTGGTTTGCCAACTTTAACAATAATAAACCCTTTTTTTTCCAATGAGTCTAGAACATCATAAGCCCGGCTTCGAGGCACGTTAGAAATGTCCGATAACTCGCCGGCCGTAGAAACTCCTCGGGATAGCAAAGCTATCCATAATTTACTCTCGTATGAATTTAGTCCAAAGTCTTTTAGTTTGTTTAGGAAATCCTTTTGAATAATCATTATTTGTTCCCCCTTAATCTTAAATCTTAAGCCTTAAATCTTAATTTTACCTTCTACCAGAACTCTTTTTTAAGCTATAGTTCAGGCTTATTTATAAATCTTTCTGAATTTAGTACTGTTTAGTAGTACTTACTAAATTTTACCTGCTTAGTGCTTACCGGATTAATCTACCGTAAACAGCCGATTATCCTTAACTTTAAACAGCCCGATCCTGGCCCCGGCATCCAGCCAGCCGTGAGCATAATTTAAGGCTGCAAAGGCTAGAACCCAATCTTGTTTCTGTTCCGAGAAATATTTGGCATCCGCAAAATAGCGGGAAGCCATATCCAAAAAGTCTTTAGCCTTATCCAAGCGTTGGGAATCCAGAGCTTGTCCAGCTTGGGCTAAAGCCTCTTTGGTAATAGAAAAATAACGGTCTAATTTAGCTGAAGTAATCTGGTTGTTCATTTTTAGTCTGCCTAAACCAGGAAATTGAACTTTCAATTTTCCCTAGATTTAATGCCTGGTCTTCTGACGGTAATTGGAAGTATTCCCCCATTAAATTCCAAAATAGAAATTTCAATCGGATCGTACCTTATATTTTCCAACTCTTTGTCTGTCAGCTTTACCAGGAATGGAGCTCCCATCGAAATCTGCAAGGCTCTTGAACCAATCATCCTAGCTTTCTCATACTTAGTATATTTAAAGGGTTTAGTTTCTTTGACCATGGTTAAGGTTAGTATTTACTTTGCTGTTTTTAGACTTTTTGTTTAAAATTGATAAAAATAAAAATGACTTCAATTTGTTTCAGTTAAAGAGATTGATTTAATTTCCCCCTCAAAAATTTAGCTTTATCTAAAGCTATATCTACCATCTGGGAAATATCTTCCGCAGTCAACGGATGGAACCCTCCCTTCTGTAACGCAGAAATAGTTCCTTTGGAATCAGAAGCCACCGTCAATCGGGCATCATAAGCCTGTTCTTCATATTTATTAGGATCAACCATCAGTTTCCCTTTAACTTTGTACACAGTTACAGTCAATGGTTCTTTGGTTAGAGGTAAAGATTTATCAGTTTTCTTCTTGTAATCTATTGCTCCTGTTTCGGGATCAACTTCTGGAAACTTAGCTGATTTAAGCGCCGCCAGTACTGCTAAGGCCGAAGCATCAAACAAATTACCATCGTCATTAATTGTAATAATATCAATTACAACAAACCAAGCCTTCACTCCAGGTTCGATACATAATTTTTTAAAATCTATAGCTTTGGCTTCCCTGATTCCTCGATCAGTTACCCGGGCTAATTCGATTGCTTTTATACTTGGCGGTCCAGTTTCATATTCCGGACTGGACAACGGCAATAATTCTGCGTTAACGGTTATCCCTCCTTCATCAGAGGTATCATTATAGGGCTTCTCTATGGACAGTTTAACACCGGCCATAACTACCGTTTTCCCTATTTGAACTTTGGCTGAACCTTCTGCCGTCCAGGAGATGTCAGTTTCAACTAGGATTGGTTCACGATATTCATCCAATCTTCGATTATCTAACCTTTTCCCTTGCGATGCCAATTCAGGCACTAAATCTTTGTTAATTATCATTTTAAATTCCTCTATTTACTCCCTTGAATCTTCAGTTTCAAATTCGGGCTCATATTCACTTTTTCCATTATTATTCCCCTTGCCATCTTGATCTCTGACGTATTTCTCAGTCAATGCTTTCTTCTGCAATTCGTAAACTTTTTCCGTAGCTGCTTCGGCTAATTCTAACGCTTTAACCAAATTTTTCTTGGAAATTTCTCCATCCATCTGCAGCAGGGAAATCCCTTTAGTCTTATGCAGCATAGCTACCGGGATATCCGAAACTATTCCCTCGTAAGATTCTTCGTTATAAGTTAAGTCCGCACAGACCATCCCGTCTACTTCTCCTACGGCTACTGAGCTGACCATGTCGGTCATAGGTATACCTGCATCAGCTAAAGCTATAGCTGCCGCGGAGATAGCTGCACATCTTGTTCCAGCATCGGTTTGAGGTAAATCTACAAAAATATCTACTACTGCATTTGGAAAAGCACTTAAGTCTACTACTGGTTCTAAGGCACTGGTCATAACCATGGAAATTTCTTGCGCCCTTCGGCTATTTCCCGGCCTTATTCTTTCCCCTGAACCAGAAAATGGCATCATCCCATAGTGGCATCTTAGAAGCCCTTTCTTTGGATCTTGCAAAAATTTAGGATACAATTCTCGTGGACCATATACTGCCGCCAAAGCCCAGGTTTTACCTATTTTAAATGAAGCCGATCCATCCGCATTGGGGATTACTCCCGCTTTAGCTTCCATCGGCCGTAATTCGTCAATTTTTCTTCCGTCTAATCGTTGTTTGTAAACCATTTTTAATCAGCCCTATAACTTGTTTTGTTCTAGGAACTCCTCAATTTTTATTGTTAATCCTTCTTGGTGGGATTTTTCTTCAATTAATTTAATTGCTCTCTCAGCTAGGGATTCTCCTTCCGGAGTAGGCCCTTTGATCCACACCAATCCGTTTTGGCCGACTGTAATTTCACAGCCAGTTTTGTCTTTGATTAAAGAAATCATGCTGGCCTTTTTGCCAATAACTCGTGGCACTTTGTTGCAGCCAATTTTAATGATTCTTCCTCCATTAATTTTCTTAAGTCCTGGTTCTTTCATGCTTAAGTCAATTAAGTTTTGGGAAGTGACATTAGTTACTGTAACAATGACAAAATCTCCAATACCTAAAATTTTGCTTAAATCTTCTTCCTTTTTGATAAATCTGGTAGTGGCATCTTTAACATTAAGCACACCTTGATAGGCAGTACCAGTGTCAATTCTCCATCCGGAAAATAGAATGTCTACTACTTGCCCAATTACTTTATCCCCTGGTTTATGGATATAGGGTCCAGATAAAGGGGTTATTTTAATTACTCTACCCGATAAGGAAACTAATCCTAAAACTTTAGAATAAATTTTGTTGTCTTCCCGGTAAGTGTTTTCTCCCGGAAGATAATCCAAACCTTCAGCTAAGGCCTCACCAGGTATTACTACCTTTCTTTCTTCTACTAATATATTACTCATTTTTGTGTATCCGCACCGGTGTTTTAATATGGGTAAAAGCGTGCGGATATCTCTCCTTTTACGCTCTATAACTCCATTAATTTACTGCTTATTTAAAAGGTTTGTGGTTTTTTGGGCGTATGTGTTATCCCGAAACTATTTCCCTACGATAAGTTTCTTGGGCGTATTCGCTATTGCACCACCGCTTCCCCCCTAGTCAAAGAATTCAACTTATCGATAAATTCCTGCTGCATTCCCGCCGTGATTTTAATTTTAGCTCTCCATGATCCATCATTGGTCCATTCTTCGCTGATTATTTTACTATTGCTTTTGACAAAATTATAAGTTTTACCCGTGTGCTGAGCCGGTATGAGTACAACCATTTCTTTCTGTTCGATGCTAATTGGCAGAATTGGCCTAAGTTTGGATATTACTCCTTCTAATTGCTCCTCCGCGGTTTTATGCTCCTCTAAATGAACTTTGGCTTCTTCGAGGGCTGATTCTATTCTTTGTGGAGGTATAGGCAGCTTGGTTCGGGCATCAATTGCTTGGCGATGAATCAAATCAATAATCCGCCTAAGTTTTTGTTCCCGTTCCACTGATCGGTGCTCAGCTGATAATTGAATTTCACCCTGTTTAAGAATTATATCAGCGATTTTATTGATATCAGTAGTCGCAAAAGCTTTCTTTAAATCTTCTTGCGGGGCAATCAACCCTTTATGGGCATCGCTAAAAATATGGTCAGCTAATAAAACTTCATCCAACTCTGCCTGGCCGCGTTTATACTCCAGAGCTCTATCTGAATCCACACTAATTTCAAAAGTTAGCCCGTACTTTTTAATTCGGGCCGCCGTTAATTTCTTGGACATTAGAATTTTATTTTAGGAGCTTATTTTTTGAGACTACTTTTAAGGATCATTTTAAAAAATTCTTCATCTCCTCGTTAGACAGGCTTCTGACTCTTTTGTCAGCAACGGTAATTAACATCGCATCTACCCGCTCGAAATTAAATTCGTCTTTAAGAAACTCTTTCATGGCACTCAACCCCAGCTTGATCGCTTCATTGCAGCTCAGAGTAGGTTTGTATTTCTTAGTTAAGTAATCATCCACCTCAACTTCTCCTTCACCGATGGCTTTGGCCCGATACTGGAAATATAAGCCGTAAGGTTCAGTTAAAAACAATTTTAGGGTGCCATCCTCTTCTACCCCCCCTACTAGCATAGAAACCCCAAATGGCCTTAAGCCCGCAGATTGGGTGCAGATTTGTTTCAGATCACACATTTCTTTGACTACTGAAAGAATATCAATCTTAGAATCATAAGTCACGCTGTGCTGTTGAGCTCTTAATTGAGCCCTATCTACTAATACCCGTGCATCGGATATTATTCCTGCTGCAGTGGCAGCGATATGGTCATCGATCTTGAACATTTTTTCAATGGCTTCCGGAACCATCATTTTGGAAGTTATCCTTTTGTCTGCTACCAATACTACTCCTTCCTTGCATACAATTCCTAACGCCGTCGATCCCTGGCGTACGGTTTTTTTAGCATACTCTACTTGTAATAATCTCCCATCGGGAGAAAACATGGTAATGGAACGATCATAACCCATTTTATCAATCATTTGTTTGTTTCCTTGCATGATAAACACCTCATTAAATTTAATTTATTAACTTACTTGATTTTAAATTTCAAATTTCAAATTTTTCTATTTCTCCTTAATTTTTTCCGCAGCTTTTCTGATCGTGCCGGAAGTTGTTACTGACTTGATTATAACTGGAACTCCTTTAATGCTTTTTATTAACATCATCGCGGCAATAGCCTCATCCACATACTTATGATTGACCTTTAATATAAATTTATTGTTCTTATATCTTTCCTTTATAAGCAGGGGCGAGACTTTAGCCATTCCTAACTGGCCTAAGAATAATAACAGCGCGGAGTTAACTTCCGCTTCAACTTCGCTGAATTCGAACTTTTTACCCGAGATTAGGTCAAATAATATGTACCGCTTGACTTGTTTTAAAGAAGGGAGGAGTTTCATGAACCTACTTAATAAGAACGCCTATAAAAAGGTTATCTAAAAATAGAAAAATAATTAGTGGTGAACCTAATCCTCAACCATCTCTTCATCTGCAATATAATCTCCCTCTCCTTCCTGTTCCCCTTCTTCACCTTCAGAATCATCTTCGGAATAATTATTCCCATTCATACGGTTTAATATTTTGGGGTCATTAGTTACTAGCTTGGAAGCATTTTTTTCCAGGACTTCAATTGAACCCAATTTTCCGGAAGATAACTGTTTTTCCCCCTTATACTCCGAACACCAGCCATTTTTAAGATGGATTTTATCTCCAATATTAACTTTATCTATGTCATCATTCCAGAGAGTTAATTTTAGCTTCCCGGTATCATCTTGCACTATGACGTTGCAAACAGTCCCTTGCTTGCCAAATTTTTCAAAGGAGCGAGGGTTTTCTTTACTAACTACTTGTATTACTAAATCAACATTGCCTTGATTGGCTTTTACATCTTTTATTTCCATAATGCAAGCCTTAGGCTGTTGGTTTTATATAATTTTCTGTTGAAGGGAATAGAAATCTCTTTCTAGGCTTAGATCAAATATCCCCCAAAAAATATCATCCTTCTCTCTCCAGCTGCTCTTTCAAATGTTTTATTTCTTCATAATAAGCCTGCTGATTCTCTAGAGGCAGAGCTTGGTAAGCCGCATGTATCTCTTGATATCGGCCTTGCCTTTCCTGTAAACTCCCTCTGTTAATCCCCCGCAGCAGGTTATCAATTTTATTTTTAGCTTGAATATAGGACTCAACCCGTTCCCTAATCTTGTTTACCCGGCCGTAATAATTACGTTTATACCGTTCGGAAGTCTTGAGATACAGATTATATATCCCCAAATATCTCTGTTTAAGAACTTCTAAGGAAATAGTACCGAGTGAAGATTCAATTTCTTCTAATTTATGCCTTAATTTCATTTCCGCAGAAAAAAAATTGGCTATTATCAGTACTGCCAACAGAGCTGCAAAAGAAACAAAAGCATAGAAGCTGTAAGTTTTAATTTGGACTGAGACCGCAAACAAGTATAGTGTTAAAGGTACAATAACCCCTACTACTGTCATAATCAATAAAACTGCTGAAAAACCTCTTTTTTGACCCAACATCTTACCATTATAAGTCAACCTGAACTTATAAATTTAACTTATGAACAAGTCATACAACCTATCCTTCAGCTCCGTTATGGGCAGCCTTTCCTGTTGGGTCGTATCTCTATTCCGGATGGTCACACAATTATCTTCTAAACTATCAAAATCTATGGTCAAGCAGTACTTCACCCCAATCTCATCCGCCCTAGCATATCTCCTTCCTACGCTGGAAGTTTCATCATAGAAACCGGGATACAACTCTTTTAAATGATCATACACTTCCCGGGCCTTAGCCGCCACTTCCGGTTTATTTTTAACTAGGGGAAAGACTGCAAAATAGAAAGGGGTTAACTTTTTTTCTAACCTTAATACTATATTTCCTCTTTCCTGATTGTTAGTATAATTTAAATCCAGCAGGGCATACACATTCCTATCTACTCCAAAACTTAATTCCAAAACATGAGGGATAAATTTTTTCCCAGTACTATCTCCGCTGGATTCGTCCCCTATTTCCTGGTTCTGCTTAGATATTTCCTGATGCCCTTTCAGATCATGATCAGTTCGATAATGCAGACCACCCATCTCAGTATATCCAAAATCATTTAATTCTATTTCAATATCAAAATGATACTGGTTATAGAAAGCCTTCTCTTTATCAGTCAATTGATACAGCCTAAATTTATTTTTAGGAATATGAAGAACATCCAAATAAAATTGCTGGATCTTAACCAGATGATATACATAAAATTTAGGCAGCCCTAACTCCACTAATTCTTCTGCCGATCGTTCGACGATCATGTTTTGTTCCCGATCTTCAGCTAGCATAACCCTCAGCGGATACTCATTTACCTGAAAAAAAAAAGGATGCTCCTTAATTTTAGAAGGGTTAAAAAAAATCTGCAGTTCAGCTTGAGTAAATTCTCGCAGACGTAAAGTTAGATTTCGCGGAGAGATTTCATTCCGGTAGGCTCGGCCAATCAAAGCCAGACCCAAAGGTAATTTTTTACGCAGCAATTCATACTGCAATCTAAAATTAACATAGGGTGATTGGGCTGTTTCCGGTCTTAAATAGGCAGTATTGGAAGAATTTGTTCCCATTTGCAGTGGAAACATCATATTCCACCCCGCTACCGGTTTGAATGAGCTCTTGCACTTAGGACAGTTAAGATTTTTATCCTGAATTAATTTAGTTAACTCGTTGGGAGTAAATCCTTCAATTCTCTTCTTAACATTTTTTTCCACAAAATGATCGGCCCGGTCTGAAAAATCACATTTTGAACATTTTACTAGTGGATCAATAAAATTTTCCAAGTGCCCGGAAGCTTTGAAAGTATTTTCATGCATTATGTTAGCTGTTTCTAGCTCAAAGAAGTTATCATTTAATCCTAAGAAATATTTCCTCCATAAGTTTTCAAAATTATGTTTCAGCCTAGTTCCGAGGTGGCCATAATCATACAGTCCCGCTACCCCGCCATAAATTTCTGAAGAGGGATAAATAAAACCTTTATTCTTGCAAAAGGCAGCTAATTCTTGAGCCGTGTGAGTCATTTAGTTAAGAAGAGGTTATTTATTTATTAAGTTTTGGGGTTAGAATTTAAATCCTAAATTTAATACCTGCTCTTACTCTTACCGAGTCAACCATTCCACTTCCTCATTGTTCAAGTTCAATTCCCCGGCCATCGCTTTAGCATCTGAATGCCTAAATATTTCCTGCAAATAACCAACCTGACTTTCAGCCACTCGCTGAGAGGTATGTGTTGCTTTAGCTAGTTTCTCCGCAATCTGTTTCTTCTTGGAATTTTTCATATTTGACTGCCAGATTCTCAATAGACGCATCGTTGGCCGGTAAGCTACAAAATCAGGATTCTTTTCTTCTTTAGCAGAGGAAACTCCTCCGGTCAATAGATCATATATATAAACCATCAGCCTCCAGTGCTGTTGCCGTTTAATCCGCCCGTTGAATACATCAGCCCGGGAAAGGCATTCATACGCTTTAGCCAAATCATTAGGTTTAATGTATTCCTTGGGCAAGTTTTCATCCATCCATAGAAAGATTTCGCCTATTTCCAGATCGACATTATCTAAAGACCCTAGAGCGTTTTTAGCGGTAGACGATTTAAATATAACTGTTAACACATTCAGTATTGATTCCGTTCTTTTTCGGTCTGAAAGATTAAATACTTTGTCCGAAGTTAATCCTTCCGCACAAGAGTGTAAATCTAATAACGCTGCCCTCATATCCCCATCAGCCTGCCTGGCCAAGGAATGAACTGCTTTTTCTTCATAGGAAATATTTTCCTGCTGGCAGATTAATTCCAAGGCGTGGGAAATTGTCCGGTACTGTAATTTATGATAATCTATTTGCAGCGCTGTCTTTCTCAGCGGCTTTAGTTTGCTGTCTTCGTACTCGTTAGCGGTTAAGATTATCGGAAATTTAGATTTCTCAATCGCTGCTACTACCGCCGGGATGCAGCCTCTATCTTTTATTCCAGAGATATTATCGACTTCATCTATCAAAATCAGTTTGGGGCGGAAGAATAGTGATTGCTGCCCCAAAGCTGCATCTAGGAATGATTTTATATTTTCGGCATTCCTTAGATCAGAAGAATTAATTTCCAGAACATCGTAATTTAATTCCTTTGCCAGCGCATAAACGGAACTAGTTTTGCCCACCCCAATTTCTCCCACAAGTATGGCCGCCTTATGTTTTTGAGTATTATAATTAACTATAAAATCCTTCAATTGGGAAACTGCCAATTGCTGCCCTAGAATTTGGGCTGAATTTTGAGGGGCATATTTTAAAGTAAATAGGGACATGAAACTGTTGGGAGGGAGTTATATTTAAAAATATCTCCAGAATTATACTTTTTCTAGAGGTTATAACTCTTATTTATTCCTGCCCAACCACGTGCTTGGTTTTAATAAATTAACTTTTCTGCTAGTTGTATCATCCCTATTTTGCCTACCATTGGAACATATTGTTCGACAGCCATCTGTTCTTGTATTTCATGAGCATAAGTCTCCCGGAAACTTTCAAAAACATTTACTGCTGTTCCTAGCAAATCTTCTTTTAAGCATAACTCATCACATAGCATCATCCTTTTATAACCAGTATCATACAGCCACGACAATTGCAATAAATCTGCAAAGGACGGAACTGGACTGTGTATCACTGACAATAACATTCTTGACCCAACATATGCTTGCGGGTCTTTCTCAATTATCAACTTCAGCGCCCCCATTATTTCATGGGGTCTGCCTATCTCCACATATAAATCTCCGCAGGCCGCAATCAGTGCCAGATTATCTTTTTTGACATATTCTTTAGCAACATAATTTAATCCCTTATTATTTTCAATTTTAGCAATGATGTAGGCATCACCCACTAGTTCACGGAAGGCATCGATGTCCCGCTGGGATTCAACATAGGACATAAAAAATTTATCAAATCCAGCTGCTTTGGCTTTTTCGATTTTAGGAATTTCCGAATCTGCAAAGGTTGAACCTCCAACTTCTAAACTAGGGTGCCTTATATGAAGTGACTCGCCTTTTTTAACTTTGTAATGCGGTCCGCCCTGAAAGATTAAATGTTTCCCTTCCTTAACTTTATCCAAAACAGCACAATCTTCTCCCGCTTTAAATAAAACTTCAGTTGGAGTTTTCACGCTGATGGGGTGATTCAAAATCAGTTCAAGATAATTTGAATTAGGTATTACTTCTGCTACCCGCAGCTGCCTGGCCTTAACATCAAAATATAAAGGCACTTGACCGCCAATTTTCTGAGCCAGTTGTAATTCGTCGCCTAACTCTTCCAATTCAATCATGGCACTGTTTAACCTTATACCCGCCAGCCTATTGTCCTGAGCGAACCTTTTAAAGTGGGGAAATGTAGGCCATAAAGTTACTAACAATTCTAAATCTTTCATGAAACATACACCTTAATTATTTTTAGGATTTAATTTTTTAAAGTTGTTGTGAGGAGGAGCGATATTTAGTTATCACCTTTGTTTAGAGAAGTTTGCGGATAAATAATTTAATTATGCAAACTTCTCTTTAATACTTTTGTTAATACTTTGAAAATTAAAAACAAATTTAAAAAATAAAAAAATTATAAGATAGGTTTGGTTTTGTTTCCACCCGGAAGCCGCATTACTGATTTACCTGAGGGAAGAAGTGGTGCTCCAGGTAAACCAGTATGGATTGACTTTAACGACTTAAGTGCTTCTGTCACTTGATCCGGTCTCTGCCTTCCTTTAATTTCGTCACGAAAATAATCTATCCGGCCAGTTTCCTGAGCTAAAATACCAAAGATTACATCCACTACCCGATCTGCCTTAGGTAAGATTGCTACGTGATCTGCACCTAAGTACGTTTCCCACTGACGCTGTATGGCCTGATCTGCATCGTTTCTGGAATCACCTGAACCGCTGCCAAAATTTTTCCGTACAATATATACTGAAAATTTATCTTTCAATTCTTCCATAACTTGTCTAGATGAGAGCCGTCCTTCTAAGGTGGTGTTAGCCCATTTTTTAGCTTGATCTTTATCCACAAAATCATATATTCCTTCATCTCCAATGTAAATAAAGATCGGCTTGTTTATTGCTCCGGGCATTTCCACCTGACGGGAAAAGTATAACGCAGGTAGGTCATAACTTTCTCTTGCTTGCCCGCCGCCATTCCCTTCAATAACCAATTCTTTAAGATGGGTTGCTAAATCAGTTCCGGAAGTAAACGGTCTAACCTGTAATGGATATTGGTCACTATAAGCGTCTCCTATAGCCGCAAAACTTATTTCCATATCTGGACCAAGATATTGTTTTCCTTCCAAATCCAGATAAGGTAATTTAGAAAATATTGTTGCTGGCCATTCCCCCATCGAGCCTGTAACGTCACAGGCAATAACTAAAGGGGCGGAACTATTTGTGTTCATTGACTGAGGTACCAATTTTGTTGCATCTTTCTTAGAATTTTGTGCATCAGCATAACTCCTTTTCGCATACCGGTCATAATCCTGGCGTGCGGATGCAAAATCGTGGCCTTTCCAATCACCTGGTTCATAATCTCCTGCTTCAGACATATTTATCAATCCTCCATTTATGCCCCGGGTAGGGGCTTCATTGCTGAACGACTTCTGCCAAAAGATTCCGTTCTTACTTTCTTGAAACTTTCAAACAAATTTTCTGAATTCCAATCTGGACGCGACAGAACATCGCGCACCAAGCAGCGGGCAATAAAATTACACATTGGATTGGGAGTTGATTCTGGAACTCTTTTTGTGTTCATATCCCCGCCCAAAGCATAGATCATCGTCATGGCTAAGCTATAAAAATCTGATTGAGGAAGTATAGTCAAACCTTTTAATTGTTCCGGAGAAGAAAATAATTCAGTATGGCCCTTACTTCCAGCTTTAGCTTCTGGACGTATTGCTGAAAGCCCATAATCCACTAGTACTAGCTCATGTTTTTCAGGTTGGATGATAATGTTCTGCGGTTTCACATCCCCATGAACAACCCCGTGGTAATGCAGATACATCAAGACATTTAGTGTTCGTTCCGTAATCCACGCCACATGTTCAGGATCTAAGCCGTTGCCTGCTTTCTGAACAACTTTTTCTAAAGTTGGTCCCGGTATATAGCTCATGACCAAAAATAAGCCTTGATCATCAGTTTTGAACATGTCCCGCATGACTGGAATACCATAATGACGTAAATCCCAAATGGCCCGTGCTTCATCCCTTAATACTTGTTCATGCTGCGGGGAAATTTGATGTCCAACCTTAACACAAACTGGCAGTCCAGACTCTACATGTTCAGCTTTAAAAGTTGGCCCAAAACCCCCTTCCGCAATCTTTTCTAAAAAACGGTAGCCATTGATAATGGGATTACCCCCTTTATTAAGTATATTTCTGGACGAATCATATTTAGATCTTAAATTAGGATTAAGCAAAGTAGTCCTAGCTTCATTTAATTGTCTAGCAATATCCGAACTGCCTTTAGAATCGTCCTGATTAATGTCAGGATGATATTGTTTCATCAATGCTTTATAAGCTGCATCAATAACTTCCGTTCGGGCTCGTGGATTTACTTCTAGAATTGCATACAAGTCTGGTTTCGATCGATCCACCATTTACTACTTTTATAGAAAAACACTATTTAAAGTTTATTGAACTGTAACCAACAGAAGCTCGAACAGAGTTGATTAACCTTCTTATCCCCGCAATTATGGAAGACGCGGAAAAAGCAAAAAGTAAGATGGAATACTTAAAAGAATTTTTGAAAGTAGTTGCAGATGAATGTCGGAAGAGATAAATTGGAAAAATATTAGAATTATTTAATTAATCATCATCCACATAAGGCACGAGACCGCCTGGACCAGGTTTCAATCTTATCCGCTTAACAGACAATCTGCGATCGCGGCCATTATCAAAATATCTAAGCGGCACTGGCGTACCAATACCAAAGTCGTCTACAATTGCGTGAAGTCCAGCTGCACCACGATGGTATGTATCAGGAATGTTTGGAGCAGGAGGTGTTCCACCATCTCTTGTAACATTTGGAGCAGGAGATGTTCCACCATCTCTTCTAGCAATATCTTCTAAAACTGAAGAAACAGTCCGTCTTTCCAACCCTAGTTCTTTAACGATTCTGGAAGGATCATGACCTGCGTTGATAGAGTTATAAAGTTCTGTAGCCATATCGGCCGGAACAAAATATTCTCCCGCAAATGAAGTGGTCGTACAATCATTATCTACCAGCATTGGTCTAGTACTATAAAACAATAAAATATCTCCATTATTAGCCTGCAAATAAATAGAACGATCCACACATTTGTGTACTGCCACCGCTTCTTTAACCATTTTAAAATTAACCTTAATTTTAAGACTATTAAATAGTTACCAACTATATAATCTTTTCTCTTTAACATCTCCACAATCTATTTAAACAACAACGCATATTTTATTTTACCGGGTGATATGATGAAACTCGGATTAACTTATTCTGATGTGCTATTGGTTCCCAAAAAGACAGTTCTTAAATCCCGTAGTGAAGCCGACATAAAAACTAAATTTACCCGCAATATCTGCTTGAATATTCCTTTGGTTAGTTCTAACATGAAAACCGTTACTGAACATAAGCTGGCTATTGCTATGGCCCGGGAAGGCGGATTAGGGATAATTCATCAATTTGGAACTATTGAAGAACAAGTTAAAGAAGTAAGGAAAGTAAAACGCAGCACCAGCCACATTATTGAAAATCCAATCTGTATTGAACCTACGGCCACTATTGAAATGTCAGTAAAAAAAATGGTGGAGGAAGGAGTAACCAGTTTATTGATAATTAAAGACCAGGAATTGGTAGGTATATTCACTTCTAAGGATTATCTGTTTGAAGATGATTTGAGCAGGCCAGTTTCAGAAGTAATGACCCCTAAAGAAAGATTGATTACCGCTCCGTATGGAACTACTCTAGCAGAAGCCAAGACTATCCTTCATCAACATCGAATTGAAAAGCTGCCCTTGTTAGAAAATGAAAAAGTTAGAGGATTGATTACTACTAAAGACATTAAAAAAAATGAGTATTGGCCTCATGCCTGCCGAGATGAAAAAGGAAGATTAAGGGTTGGAGCCGCGGTGGGAGTTAAAGATACAGTTGAACGGGCTAAAATTTTAATTGAAGCCGAAGCCGATGTTATAGTTTTAGATATTGCCCACGCCCATTCTGATTTTGCGATTCAAAGATTAAAAGAGTTAAAACTAAATTTTCCAAATACTGATATTATGGTTGGCAACATTGCCACTGCTGAGGCCGCTAGAGAATTGATTGAAGCCGGAGCGGACGGATTAAAAGTTGGAATAGGCCCCAGTCCGGTTTGTACAACTAGAATAATTTCCGGCAGTGGTGTGCCCCAGTTTACTGCGGTCCAAGATGTATCTTCTGTGGCCCAAAAATATGGCATACCAGTTTCTGCCGATGGAGGGATGGCTTACCCGGGAGATGTTACTAAATCCTTAGCTGCGGGGGCTAGCACTGCTTATTCCGGAAAATTTTTTGCCGGAACGGACGAATCACCGGGAATGATAATCATCCAAGATGGAAGAAGGTATAAACAATACATTGGCAGCGCCTCGTATGAGAGCAATCATCTCCGAGAAGAGAAAAGTTTAGGCAAAGAAGTTAAGGAACGATTGAACGTGTTTGTGGAAGGAGTTTCTTCCTTAGTTGATTATAAGGGTTCTGTAAGCGAAGTAATAAAAAGTATAATTAAAGGGGTAAAAAGCGGGATAAGTTACTGTGGAGCTAGAAATATCACCGAAATGCAGGCTAACGCAGAATTTATTCAGATAACTTCTGCCGGATGGCTGGAAAGCCAAAGCAGAGGTAAGAAGACCCAGGAATGAAACTAATTACCCTGCCCATTTACTTCCTGCTGCAGGGGTGCAATACCCCTTCCATCTCCCACGGTTTCCACTTTCTATACAACTTCCGCCAGAAAGGATAGATCAAAAATATAATCACCCCCACTAGCGCAGCGTAACTCTGAGAGAAAAGAAAGTAGATGAACCACAATCCTTCTTTGAAGATAAAATAACGGTCGCTCCATTTATAACACTGAACATCCGGCGTAACCATCCTAGCCTGCCGTTCAGCCATCCTATTACTAATTGCGGCATGGCCAAAGGTAAACAGAACTGCAAAGACCCCCACCCACTCTAGCGGTTTATTTCCGGTCGCGATCGTAACCGTAGCCAGAATCGTAAAAACAACCAGCCATTCCCCCATCCAGGTGCGTAGTTTCATATTCTAAAAAATAGAACATTAAATATTTAAATACCTTCCCACTATGTTGACCAATGCAACTTCCATCCCAATACAATCCTCAAGAAGCTGAACCCAGGCTGCAGCAGTTTTGGGAAAAAAATAAGATTTATAAATTTGAAGAGCCAAAGACTGTTAAAGAATCTTCTAATATTTACAGTATAGACACCCCGCCTCCTTACGCTTCCGCCGACCACTTGCACGTTGGGCACGGGATGCATTATTCCCAGTTCGAATTTATGGCTAGATATAAGCGCATGCAGGGATATAATGTTTTTTTCCCCATCGGGTTTGATGACAATGGCCTGCCTACGGAAAGATACGTAGAAAAAAAATATAACTTAAACAAATCCAAAATTACTCGGTCAGAATTTATTAAGTTGTGCCTGCAGGAAACTAAGAAAACCGGACAAACTTACCGGGACCTATTTACCCGCTTGGGTTTTTCAATTGACTGGAATTTGCTGTACCACACCATCGGAACGGAAGCAATCCGAGTTTCCCAGAAATCTTTCCTGGACTTATACCAAAATGGGCATTTGGAAAGAACTTACAATCCCACTACTTGGTGTACCACTTGCCAGACAACTATTGCTCAAGCTGATCTAGAAAATGTAGATCTTGATTCCAGCTTTAATGATATTAATTTTAAAGTTGAACCGCCCTCCAGCAAAGTTAAAACTGCAGCCAACATTAAAACTTCATCCATTTTAACTATTTCCACTACCCGGCCGGAATTGCTGCCTGCTTGTGTGGCTTTATGTTATAACCCCCAGGATAAAAAATATAAGCATCTAGCCGGAAAATCAGCTTTAGTTCCCATCTTTAATTACAAGGTTCCAATTCTGGCGGATGAAAATGTCGATCCAACCAAAGGGACTGGATTGATGATGGTTTGCACCTTTGGGGATAAGGAAGATATAGAAAAATGGCACCGGCATAAGCTTCCCTTGAGAATTATACTTGCTGAAAATGGAAGATTGAATGATTTGGCCGGAAAATATTCCGGATTGAATGTTAAGGAGGCGCGGAAAGAAATATTAGCTGACCTCCGGCAAAACGGGGAGTTGATTAATCAAAAAAACATAACCCACTCCGTAAACGTTCATGAACGCTGCGGACAGGAGATTGAATTTCTTAAAAAACAGCAATGGCAAATTAAAGTGCTGGATAAGAAAGAAGAACTCTTAAAAATAGCAGAGAAAGTTAGTTGGTATCCCCAGCACATGAAAGTAAGATATGATCACTGGGTTAAAAATCTGCAGTGGAACTGGGGAATTTCCCGCCAGAGGTATTATGGTGTTCCCTTCCCGGTATGGTACTGCCAACAGTGTGGAAAAGTTCTGCTGCCTAAGGAAAAAGATTTACCTATCGACCCTCGAGAACAAAAATATACCGGCAAATGCAGCTGCGGTTCAATCAAAATAGAACCGGAAATGGATGTTATGGATACTTGGATGACTTCTTCAGTTACTCCCGAAATTAATTCTCGATGGGGAAGTGAAGACGAGCGCAAAGAATTCTTGCCCATGTCCCTTCGACCTCAGGCCCATGACATAATACGTACTTGGGCATTCTATACTCTGGTTAAATCTTATCTGCACCATCAAGACATTCCTTGGAAAAATATTATGATTTCTGGGCATGGACAGGATCCTAAAGGACAAAAAATGTCCAAAAGTAAAGGCAACTTTATTGTGGCTCAGGAAGTAATTAAAAAATATAGTGCTGATGCTTTCCGTTTCTGGGCGGCCTCGGTAAAATTAGGGGACGACCTGCCTTACCAAGAGAAAGATGTATTAACGGGACATAAGTTTGTCAACAAGTTATGGAACGCCTCTAAATTTTGCTTGATGCATCTGGAAGATTATAAAATATCCAAATCTCTTCCCAGTAAACTGGCCGCCTATGACCAGTGGCTGTTAAGCAAGTTAAACCGCATGATTAAGGAAAGTACTGAATCCTTTGAAAATTATGAATATTTTAAATCTAAGAGTGAAGTAGAAAATTTTTTCTGGCATACTTTTTGTGACAATTATTTAGAGATAGTTAAAGATAGGTTATACAACCCTGACCAGCGGGGGAATGAACCCCGGCAAGCCGCTCAATTTGCATTATCAGAAAGTCTTCTTAGCCTGCTAAAATTAATTTCCCCGATAATGCCTCATATAACCGAGGAAGTTTACCAGCTTTACTTTAATAAAATCGAAGGCAAAAAAAGTATCCATCTTTCTTCCTGGCCAAAATACAATTCTAAGTTAATTAATGAATCTGCTGAAAAGGCCGGCGACCTAGGAGTAGAAATAATCTCCCTAGTTAGAAAATATAAGTCTGAAAGTCAAATGTCTTTAAAAGAAGAACTCTCCTCTTTAATTCTTATTAGTAAAGAGAAGGAATTTGCAAACTTAATTAAAGTGATTGAAGATGATCTTAAGGCGGTATTGAATGTAAAAAATATACTCTTTAAGGGAAAGACCTGTTTAGAAAGTGATAAGTTTAGATTTAAGCTGGGAGTGGAAAAATAATTTTAGGAGGAATTATTAATTATAGGGTGTTAATTGGCTCTGTAGATTTATATTTGGTAGGAACAGTACATAGTGATTTAGATGGCAGAGAAAGACTTGATACTCTTTTAGATAGACTTTCTCCGTCTATTATTGCTCTTGAATTTAATAAAGATAGAGAAGATTTTGATATATGGCGAAAATCACCAGAAGAAGAACAGAGAGAGATTAATGCAATGATTGATGAATCAGGTTTGAATTTAAATCCAAGACAAAGAGCAAGACTAATAGAATCATTAATGATGTAATGGGTTACGAATTTAAATCTTCAAGAGATTATACCCGCAGAAATCCTGCTTCAAAATTAGAATACATTGATATTTCTATTTTTGCGGATGGTAAAGAAGAATTTGTTAAATCTTACGTTGAAACAATAAAATGGATGTATAAGCAAATTGCTGAAGATTCGGAATTAGTAAAGCCATTGCTTAAAAAATTAAACGGTGGAATTGATGATTATTTGAAAGATTTTAGAAGAGATGATCAACAAATATATCAAAAAGCGGAAGAAATAGAAGAACTTATTAAAATAATTAGAGGTCCTGAAATATTTGAAATTATGGAGGAAGTTATACCTCCACAAGTAGTTCAAGTATTAAAGCAGGTTTATAATCCTCAAAGAGACGAAGCGATGGGGACAAAAATTAGAGGTTTATATGATAAAAACAGCAGATTAGTTGCTGTTATTGGTTTAGGTCATGTAGCAGGATTAAAAACAAAACTTGAAGATTTAAAGCCAAAAGTTATGACTCTTGCAGAATATGGTTCTGTTTAAACGTCCTGCCTTTTTATTATAGAGAAGTTTGAAAAAAAGTAATTTTGGTTAATATATTGTTTGTTTAAGGTCAAAATTACGACTATTTCAAACTTCTCTTTAGAAATTTGCTAATAATAAATCATCTAATTTTGCAAAGTTCTCTATAATTTTTCAAATTTCGTAGAAATTTTACTATTGAGAAGTTTGAAAAATAGTAATTTGGGCAAATATATCGTTTGTTTAATGCCAAAATTACGTTTATTTCAAATTCTCTTTAGAAGTTTGCGGATAAATAATTTAATTATGCAAACTTCTCTATTGTTTAGCGAGCCCGCCAATTGCAACTAACTAGGGGTTTAATCCCTAGAACGAGATTAAATAAGCTTAGATTTCCGAAATCTTTTTAAGACCAACCATCATTTAAGCATAAAAGAGTACAATAATATACTATTGAGGTGTTGGATATGACTGAAGCATATTGTGTTAAGTGTAAAGCAAAAAAACAGATGAAAGATGGTAAAGAAGTAACCATGAAAGGCAAAGGCGGTACTGTAAGAAAGGCCATGAAAGGAAAATGCCCCACTTGTGGAACAACCATGTTTAGAATTATGGGTAAGAAAAAATAAATTATTCATTTTTTGTTTTTATATTTTTAATATCAGGAGTAAATTAATTAAACTGCCCGTATTTCTGAAGATAAATGAAAAATTTAGTAATTATTGGCGGAGGATTTGCCGGCGCTTATGCTGCTAAAAAATTAGAACCATTTTTTAATTTAATTTTAATTGACACTAAAGATTATTTTGAATTTACACCTGGAATATTAAGAACCCTGATAGAGCCGGGGCATGCTGCTAAAATTCAAGTTAAGCACAGCACTTATTTGCCGCGAACTAAAATAATTGTTGAAGAAGTTGTAGATTTAAATGAACATAAAGTTATAACCGCTAAACATAAAATTTCTTATGATTATCTAATCATTTGCAGCGGATCTATCTATAACCGCCCTATTAAAGAAAAAAATATGGTCTTTGCTTCCAGATCCAAGGAACTCCAAGAGTATGCTCAGAAATTATCTAAATCCAAAAATGTTTTGATAATCGGCGGAGGTATAGTCGGAGTGGAGTTGGCAGCCGAGGTCATCGAGAAATTTCCTCTTAAAAAAATAATTTTAGTTCAGGCTAACTCTGAACTTATGCCTAGGAACCATCCTAAAGCTAGAAAATTAGCCCAGCAGTTTTTAGAAAAAAGAGGAGTTGAGGTCATATTAAATGAAAAGGTTGAGTATAAAAATAATCAATTTATGACCAATTCTGGAAAAATATTAACCCCTGACTTAACTTTCTTTTGTACGGGCATAAAACCCAATTATGATTTTCTAAAGAAAAACTTCTCTGAATCTCTTAATAAATCTAACTTTGTAGAAGTTGACGATACCCTGCAAGTTAAAGGCCGCCCCCATATTTTTGCCGCGGGGGATATAGCTCACCTGCCGGAAGAAAAAACAGCTCAGGGAGCAGAAAAACAGGCCCAAGTGGTTATTGATAATATCTTAAGATTAGAACATCATAAACCTCTTAAAAAATATTATTCTCTGGAAAGACCAATGGTTATAAGCTTGGGAAAGAAAAATGGTTTATTCCTTTTTAGGAACATTGTCCTTACCGGGGTTATCCCCGCCTTATTAAAAAAAATTGTTGAATTCAAAACCATGCGCAGATACTATAAAAAATAAAACCAATATCTATGCTATAAAGACCCAATAAAATTGTTAAATTTAATAACTTATTGAACCAAAAAACCATCATTTCTGGTCATAAATTTCCGGATTTACTAGATTAGTTGGTTTCATACCCCGTAGCACTGCCAGAATATTTTTTGCGGCTGAGACAGACATCTCCTCTCTAGCTTCAACCGTAGCTGATGCTGTATGTGGGGTTAAAATTACATTCTTAAGCTTGATTAATCCTGGTGCTAATTTAGGTTCAAACTCAAACACATCTAAAGCTGCACCTGCAAGTTTTTTAGCTTTCAATGCTTTAACTAAAGCTATCTCATCCACCACTGGTCCACGGGAAGTGTTGATTAAGAAGGCTGTCTTTTTCATCAGGCTAAATTCCTTAATTCCAATAAGATGTTTGGTTTCCTTAATTAATGGAACGTGTACAGTTACAATATCAGCCTGCTTTAGTAAGGTTGGCAGAGAAACAAATTTAGCTTTATATTTACGTTCAAATTGTTTATTTCGGATAACATCATAATACCAAATATTCATACCCAGACCTTTACCCGCCCTTTCAGCTACTCCCGCTCCGATTCGGCCTAAACCTACTATCCCTAGAATTTTACCTTTAATTTGCTGACCCAGCAGCAGCATCGGTTCCCAGCCTTTATACTTTCCCCTCCTGATAAAATGGTCTCCTTCTACCACTCGTTTGCTGATTGACAGCATCAAGGCAAAAGTATGTTCTGCCACTGCATCCACAATCTCTGGCCCGGGAGTATTGGCTATTGGTATTCCTTTGGCAGTGGCTGATTTAACATCAATGTTGTTGAATCCGACTGCATAATTAGAAATTATCTTAAGGTGGGGGTTGGCCTTAATTACTTGACTATCAATCTTATCAGTAAGCAGACATAGAAGCGCGTCACACCATTTAACTCCGGCTAGCAAATCTTTTCTAGGGATTGCTTTATCAGCGGGGTAAATTTTAAGAGTATTATTTTTAGCCAGTAATTTTAATCCCGCTTCCGGTATTTTTCGGGTTACAAATATCTTAGCCACCTTTTTTATAAAGTAGAAGTATTTTTTAAAGGTTAGTTACTACGCTGTAGGAGTCCATAAGACCAAAAATAATAACCTTATACCGCCGTAAACAACTATTAAATAACAGTTCATATTCAAAGCCTAATTATTACCACAATTTATATACCGGATGGACGTCCAAAATTGGAATTGGTTTGGGACGATTTAGGCAGAGATAAGTATATTTTTTTATTGGATGTAAGTGATAGACTTAAATTGGGGATATCTAAAGGAGATCTAAATCATTTAGGCGAAGATAAATTTCGGCCGCTGAATGCCGAGTTGATATTCAACAATTACCCCAACAACTTTTTTCTTCCTTTATCCTCCTTGCAGCGAGGTCCGCCCTTAATTGGACAGCTTACCACCGTTTATAATATTGCCACTACTTTGGATAAAGAGGATTTACTTAAGGAAACAACCCGTCAAGATTATGAAAGAACAGTTGAAAATCGTTTGCTTAGTGATATTGGCAAAAGAAGAGAATATCTCCGTGGTTTTGGAAAAAGACTGGATTTAGATATGAGTTCTGACCTAATTGAGCACCTAAATCTTTCTTCCATTGCTTCCTACCAACGGGTAATCAGCACTATTGCTAATAAAAGCCAATTCTCAGATAAAATTACCTCTGACCAGTTAGCCGAGGATTATTTAGTTTGGAATTTATTAGCTAAATCTCTTCCAGGATGCAAAAATGAATTGACCTTCGATCTTGAACATAATACGGATGAACATTTGACTCCTCTATTAATTAATATTGTTGAATGCTATTCTTCCCTAGAAAAAATATCCCAGAGTCATGTATCTAAATTTGATCACTTATTGAAATTTATTGGCCGAATAAACCCTGATTTACAGCCTAAAATAGAATTAGCTGAAAGCATTGAACACAAAATATGGGAAGGATTGAACTTTTATCCTATTGACCCTAACTGTTCCGACATTAAATATTTTAAGGCGGGTACAATTTTTCGGGTTTTGAGCACTAATATAATTAATTTAACCGCAATTTGAATCAACCTAACAACAACTTTTTTATATTTCAACTATTTGTTTCACTTATGAAAATTTTTGACCTCATAGTCGTTGGTTCCGGATCCGGGCTGGATGTGGCTGTTGCTGCGGTCAATAGAGGATTGAAAGTTGCCATTGTCGAAAAAGGGCCTCTTGGCGGTACCTGCCTTAACCGCGGCTGCATACCTTCTAAAATGATAATCCATACCGCTGAAGTTGCGGATATCATCCGCAGCTCTAAGTTGTTTGGGATTAAATCTAAAATTAATCAAATAAATTTTCCTGCGGTCACCGGCCGGGCTAATAAATTAGTAGATGCCGATTCGCGAGAAATTGAAACCGGCGTTCGCGCAACGCAAAACCAAACTTTATTCAGGGGCAAGGCGGTGTTTGTAACTAAAAATACCTTAGAAGTAAATGGAGAGCGAATTCAAGGAAGAAAAATAGTTATCGCTGCCGGAGCCCGTCCTTTAATCCCGCCAATCAAAGGTTTAGAAAAAGTACCCTACTTAACTAGCGCTGAAGCCTTACGCCAAACAAAGCTTCCTAAAAGCATGATTATTATTGGCGGAGGTTATATTGGAGTAGAACTAGGTTACTTCTATGCTTCAATGGGCTGTAAAATAACAATAATCCAGCGGGCCTCAAACCTAATTCCTCGGGAAGATGAAGAAATAGCTTCTTTATTTACCCAACTTTGGAAAAAAAGATACCACTTAATAACTAACGCTGAAGTCCGCAAGGTAGAAAAAATAGGTGCCAAGATTAAAGTTTATTTCCAGCAGGGTTCATCTTCAAAAAATGTCAGTGCCGAAAAAATATTAATTGCTGCTGGGATAAAGCCCAATAGCGACTTACTTAAGGTAGAAAAGATAGGAATTAAAACTACTAAGTATGGATTTATAGAACATAACAAATTTATGGAAACCGGTGTTAAGAACATCTGGGTGTTGGGAGACATTACCGGAGTTTATTTATTTAAGCATGCCGCTAACTTGCAAGCAGAAGTAGTTGCCCATAATGTACTTAAATCTAAAAAAATCAAAGTATATTATTATCCCATGCCCCATGCTATTTTCACTTCACCTCAAGTTGCTGGAGTGGGCCTAACTGAACAGGAAGCCCGTCAGGCTAGGAAAAATTATGCTGTTGGCAAATACTATTATAAAAATACTGGCATGGGAGCAGCTATGGAAGAGAAGGATGGTTTTGCCAAGTTTATTGTGGATAAGAAAACTAAAGAAATTCTAGGTTTTCACATCATTGGACCGGAAGCTTCAATTGCTTTGCATGAAGTTGTGGTGGCCATGAAAGCTAATAAAAGAAAAGCTTTGTCAATATTGCAAAACACTATTCATATCCACCCTGCTCTCAACGAAGTAGTGCACAGAGCGGCATTAAATGTTGGAGCAGAGAATGGTACTTAAAAAAGAAGGATATAAATGGGTGTTGTACAGCAAAGATGGACAAAAAGTTCTTGGTACGTTCAGAACAAAGAAAGACGCACTGAAAAGGGAAAGGCAGATAATATATTTTAAAAGCCTTAAGGGATAGAAATAGAAGAGGTATTAGTAAACAGGCTCACAATATTTTATTCTGAATCAGTTGATTATAAAATGAAATATTGATCATTTCTTCCTGCACATCCAAAGTAAATCTAGCTATATCACCGATGTAATTACGGATAGCAGTATCTTTTATTGTAGAAAGAAGTATTCTCATCTGATGTAAGTTTTGTTCATCCATTTTATTAAAGATATCAAAACTACCCGGGATACGCATAAAATAAGCCATTGTTCGATTAAGTTCAGCTCTTATAATTTGTAATATTTCCATATGTTTAAAGCTTATTTTTTTATCATATAAATATTCTGAAAGATTATTTATATTGTCAGCGATATTTTCCAGTCTTTTACCTATCAGAAAATAAGATGGAATAAAAGATACGTTTTTAATATTAGAAGAGTGAAGAATATTTGAATCGATCAGAGACAAAGAGACTATTTTTGCGATTAAATGATATAGTCTATCGATTTCTGTTTCATTCATCTTTATTTCACTTAGATTAAATTGACCAATGATATTAGAAATAGATAGATCTAGAATCAGCCCAATCCTATAAACTATTTGAAAAATATCCAGCTTTGATTTATCTATTAGAACCTTGATGATGATTTTCTGTTGGTCCTCCTGGATTATTTCCGTGCCGCTCATATTAGACAATGTTTTCCTAATTTTAGCTTTCACTTCTTTAGATAGCTCTTTCATGGAGAACAACGTAATATTTTCTATCCCGATATAATAAATAGCAAATAAAACCTGATCGATAGTGGGGGCATAATCATCAACATTTAAAGAAATATCATTAGGCTTACTTTCCTTAATAGAGTAAGGAGAGATAACTAGAGTCCTATCATTCCTCTCATAAAGTAAAATTTCTTCTTTCTCTTTAAGATTATTTTTCTTGACCCATTCCTTGGGTAAAGAGACGGAATAGGTAGCACCAGCAATTAATTGTATTTTTCGTTTATGCACAATATAAGCCTATACCTTAACTATATAAATTATTGCACTAACTACATAGTATTTATAGGTCATTTATATAAATTATCCTAACCTTATCCAATTAAAATGATTTTAAGAAGAGGTGCTATCATGAAAAGATATGTTTTAGCTTTGATATTAGGCTTAATTATTTTTATTGCTGGATGTTCCACTCCGCAAGAACTTACCGGAGGAGCGATAGGAGAAACAGTAAAAAACAGAGATAGTTTAGAGATTAAAGGATCGGATACACTGGTACAGTTAGTTTCCGCTTTAGCGGAAGAATATTCTCAACAAGACCCTCAGGTAAGAATGACGGTTACTGGTGGTGGTTCAGGGACCGGGATTGCTGCTTTAATTAATGGAGAAGCCGATATTGCCGATTCTTCCCGTGCCATGAAAGAAAAGGAAATAACCCAAGCTAAGGAAAGAGGGATAAATCCTTCTGAATTAATAATTGCGAGAGATATGTTATCAGTAGTAGTAAATAAGGATAATCCACTCTCAGAATTAACTTTGGAGCAGATTAGCAGTATTTTCAAGGGAGAAACAACTAACTGGAAAGAAGTTGGGGGTAATAATCAAGAGATTACCCTCTACGGACGGCAAAGCACTTCCGGAACTTATGTCTTCTTTATGGAAGACGTAGTAAAAGGGGATTACTCTCAAAATATGAGAAATTTGGAAGGCAGCCAGGCTATAGTGGAAGCAGTTAAGCAAGATAAAAATGGTATTGGGTATGATGGATTAGGATATGTAGTTGATGACGATGGTAAAGTAATCAACGGCCTAAAAGTCATCAAAGTGGCCAGAGACCAAAACTCAGAATATCTCTCACCCCTTGATTATTCCAGCCAAGCAGAATATCCCATCTCCCGATTATTATACCAATATTTTGCCAAAAAACCGGAACAAGGCTCTACTCTTTACAACTTCCTTCGCTTTGAGTTAAGTGAAAAAGGTCAAGAAATAGTTACTAAATCTGGATTCCTGCCCCTTACTTTAACTGAAAAGAAGCTCAATGAAGAGCAGTTAGGTTAAGAAATGGGTAGTGGTAGTTGTAAAAACCTAAAAGAAAAGGTAATCAAATTTATTTTTTCTGCAACTGGTGCAATTGCTTTACTCACCCTAATTGGGATTTTTCTTTTTCTTTTTACTACTGGAATAAAATCTTTTACTCAAGTTTCAGCAGGAGATTTTTTTACTGGAAGAGATTGGAATCCAACTGCTTATCAAGAGCCACAATGGGGCATTCTAGGATTACTAGTTTCAACCGCAATGATAACTCTTGGTTCCTTAGTAATAGCAATTCCTTTAGGAATAGCGGCCGCAATTTATTTGTCAGAAATAGCCAGGCCCAACGTACGAGAGATAGTAAAACCGATTATTGAAATGATTGCCGGAATTCCTTCTGTAGTACTGGGACTATTAGGAATTTTATTTCTTGCTCCGGCAATTGCTGATCTCTTCAACCTTAGTTCTGGTCTTAATGCTCTTACTTCCTCGATTATAGTGGGGATTATGGTTTTACCGACCATAGTTAGTATTTCTGAAGATGTTTTGCGGTCACTGCCCAAAGAATTTAGAGAAGCCGGCTTAGCCTTAGGAGCAACAAAATGGCAGATGATCCGTATGACTTTACTTCCCGCGGGACTTTCTGGACTTTCTGCTGCAGTGTTGTTAGGATTGGGGAGAGCTATCGGAGAAACGATGGTCGTTTTGATGGTAGCCGGCAACTCCCGAGCCATGCCCACTTCTTTTTTTGATCCGATCAGGCCAATTACTGCTAATATTGCTATAGAAATTAAAGAAGTGGTGAAAGATAGCTTACACTATCAAACTTTATTTGCCATGGGTTTAGTATTGTTTGCATTAACCTTTGTAATCAACTTTATTTCAGATTTAATTATTCAAAAACAAGTGCGGAAATATCAATGGTAAAAAATATGATCAGTGAAAACAATAAACAAAAGATTGTGTTCATGATTATCAGGGTAGCTGCATTTTTTTCTGTGGCAGTGCTGATTTTAGTATTTATTTTTGTTTTTATGGGGGGGGCAGAAGTGATTAATATAAATTACCTGACTAAAATGTGGTCGCACAGTGATATCCGACAAGGAGGAATCTTTCCTGCAATACTTGGATCGGTCTTTCTGGGAATAGGAGTAGCCATGGCTTCTATCCCTATTGGTATAGGTGCAGCTATTTATCTTAATGAATATGCCAAAGATAATTTATTTACCAGATCAATTAAACTGGCCATCAGAAATCTAGCCGGCATTCCTTCCATAATTTATGGATTATTTGGATTATCATTTTTTGTATTGTTTCTGCGGTTAGGAACTTCGCTGGCAGCAGCCTCATTAACTTTAGGAGTTATGACTTTGCCCTGGATAATTACCGCCAGTGAAGAAGCGCTAAAAGCCGTCCCACTTTCATTAAGAGAAGGCAGTTATGCTCTGGGAGCTTCAAAATGGCAGACTATACAAGGAAATGTGTTGCCCCATTCCTGGAGTGGAATTCTTACTGGGTCAATATTAGGAATATCACGAGCGATGGGAGAAACTGCGCCGATCATTGTAGTAGGTGCAACTTTTTTCATGAGTTACCTGCCTACTTCCCCTTTTGACAAATTTATGGCCTTACCATATCATACTTTTATTTTGGCTACCCAGCATTCCAGCCAATATGCTCAAGAGTATGCCCTTGGAACTGCTCTAGTATTAATCTGCCTGACTTTTATCCTTAATCTAGGGGTATTCATCATCAGATATAAATTAAGAAAGAAAAAGGAGTGGTAAAATTAGTACAGAAAATACAAAAATAAACTTTGAACATTTCAATCTTTGGTATGCAAGCAAACAAGTATTGTTTGATATCAACCTAGCAATAGCCACCCGGAAAATTACTGCGCTGATCGGACCTTCCGGCTGCGGAAAATCGACTTTGCTAAGATCCATTAACAGGATGAACGATCTTATCAGTAATTGTAAAGTAGAAGGTCGAGCTTATTACGACAAGATACCAATCCATGATCAAAGCACCGACGTAGTTGAACTCAGAAAAAAAATAGGAATGGTTTTTCAGAAGCCGAATCCTTTCCCCATGTCTATTTTTGATAATGTTGCCTACGGCTTGCGAATCCAGAATATAAAAGATAAGCATCAGTTGCGGGAAATAGTACAACAAAGCTTGGAGAAGGCTGACCTGTGGAAGGAAGTCAAAGATAGATTACATCTTCCTGCATTTAAGTTGTCTGGGGGGCAGCAACAAAGACTATGCATTGCTAGAGCTTTAGCGGTTAAACCCGACATACTATTATTTGACGAGCCTTGCTCCGCCCTTGACCCTATTGCTACCGTAAAGATAGAAGCATTACTACAAAAATTAAAAGATGAAATGACTGTTGTAATTGTAACTCACAATATGCAGCAAGCAAAACGAATCTCAGATTATACCTGCTATTTACTGGATGGAAAGATAATAGAATTTTCCCCAACACCAGAAATATTTAACCATCCAAAACATAAATTAACCCGAGAATATCTGAATGGAGAATTTGGCTGAGGGATTAGTAACTATTAAATTTTAGTTCAAAAATAAGAAAAAAGTTGAAATTTTTCAGGGCGTATCCATGCTTTTTCTATTTTTTCATTCTTACGGCCGCTCTTACCGCTTTTACAATATCGTCCGCAGTCAAGCCAAATGCTTTGAATAACTCATCCGGATTGCCGCTTTCACCAAATCTATCTTTAACGCCTACTCGTTTAATGGGAACGGGATAATTCTCGCCAAGAAATTCTGCTACTGCTCCTGCCAAGCCGCCTTGCCATTGATGCTCTTCTGCTGTAACGGCACAGCCAGTTACTTTAACCGCAGCAAGAAGTGTTTTTCCATCCATTGGTTTTACGGTATGACAATTTAAAACTTGACAGTCAATTTCTTTTTCCAATTTTTTCGCCGCAATTAACGCCTCATAGACTAATGGACCATTGGCCACAATCGTACACTCTTTTCCGGAACGAAATTCTTCGATTCTTCCTACTTTGAAAGGAGTTTTTTCGGTAGTTATAGAAGGATAATCTGCTCTGCCAAAGCGCAGATAGAATGGACCGGGCGTTTCTGCGGCAGCAATTGTTGCTTTTTCGCATTCAACATCATCACACGGCACGATTACTACCATGCCTGGCTGTAAACGCATTAAGCCGACATCTTCCAACGCTTGATGAGTAGCACCATCGGGGCCAACAGAAATGCCTGCATGAGCACCGGCGATCTTCACGTTAATTTCCCTTCCTGGTTTGCTGCCCCATGAATTATAACTTATTGTGGTCCTTATTTGTTCATTATTTCTGCCTGGACTAAACGCAGCATAGGAGGACATAAAAGCTATCTTGCCGGCAGCTGCCATACCTGAAGCCAAGGAAGCCATATTTTGTTCTGCAACACCGATTTCAACAAAGCGTTCGGGAAATTTTTTCTGAAACCATTCACTTCGAGTCGATTCGGATAAGTCCGCGCAGAGGACAACAACATTTTTATTTTTCTCGCCGGCTTTAACTAAACCCTTTCCGTAGCCGTCCCTCGTTTTAACTTTCTTAATGTCTTTGGAATATAAGTTCCCTACCAGATGTGCCTTTTTGTTTATTGATTTCATTATTTAATCACTTTTCAATCTTCAATCACTCCTCAATCCTTATCCTTAATAATTCGTTCCCGCCAGGCTTTTAATTCTGCCAACGCAACCTTCGCTTCTTCGGCAGTCGGAGGCTTTCCATGCCACAGATAATCATTTTCCATAAAGGAAACCCCCTTGCCAGGAATATTATGGGCCAGGATTAAAGTCGGTTTTTCATGAATTGTTGCTGCTTCATTGCATGCGTTGATAACCGCTGGGATGTTATTGGCATCTATTTCAATGACGTGCCAATTAAAAGCGCGATATTTATCCGCTAACGGTTCCAGCGGCATAATATCTTCGGTATAGCCATCAATTTGAATGTTGTTTCTGTCGATGAACGCGGTGAGATTTTGTAATTTGTTTTTGCCGGCAAACATTGCTGCCTCCCAAGTTTGTCCGCATTCCTGTTCTCCATCGCTCATCAAACAAAAAACGCGGTTTTTTTTCTTATCCATCTGCAAGGCATAAGCCATTCCTGCAGCCTGACTTAAACCGGACCCTAACGGACCAGATGTTGTTTCCAAACCTGGCAATGTGGAACGGTGGGGATGTCCTTGCAGGCGCGTACCATAATGACGCAGTGTTTGCAATTCTTTTTTGGGGAAATAACCCGCATTAGCCATCGCTGCATAGAGCACTGGACAGATGTGCCCATTTGACAGTACAATCCTATCACGTCCTTCCCAAAAATGATACTTAGGATTATGCTTAAGGATATTAAAATATAATGCCGTAAAAACATCGGCCATCCCTAATGGACCGGCACTATGTCCTGAACCAGCCGCGGCCAGAGAATTAATGATGTCCTGCCTAATTTGATTGGCTAGAAGTTTTAATTTCAGGATATTGTCTATTTTTGGTACTGGTTTAATTACTGGTTTACCCACTATTTCGACCTCTTTAATTAAAATACAATATTAAAAAAAGTTAATAAACCTTTCTAACAATAATCACACACATTTTTACTACTTTTTACACTCTTTTTAGAATTTTTTTTCCTTGTTTTTTTCGTTTTTTTAGATACTATTTTCTTCTTAACCATTTTGTTTTTACCTCTATTTTTTAACTTCCCCCCACTTAAATATTTTCAACTAATAGTAAAAATCATGTAAATTCCCAACGCAATTAAAAACAAACCTACTCCCAGCCTCATCCATTTTCTATTTTCCTTACGCCATTTTTCCAAGGCTTGTGCTGATTTTCCAGCATAAACTAATCCGATTATTACTAGGAGGGGCAGGATAAATATCAGATTGTACAATAATAGCAGGGGTAGACCTTGAACATAATTTCCCTGTCCGATCAATGCTAAAACCACTAGGTAAGGGGCGCCAGTACAAGGTAATTCTACTAAAACTACAAACACCACTAACAGTCCGGCGCCTAAATAACCCCTATAACTTCGAGAACTGTAACTTTTCTTTATTCTAGTGGTATAATAACCTATCCTCTTAGCTGCTCCTGGAATTATTTGCAGGCTAAATCCCTTACCATACCAAAAAAAATCCTTAATTTCAATCAACCCTGCCAGTATGGCCAGAACTGCCGCTATCCAATAAACAATTACTGAAACACCAAATGAAACTGTAAATTGGATAAACCCCAATCCAATTAATAAATAAGTAAGGTAAACCACCAAGGAGTATAACAATCCTCCCCACAGCATCTTTAGGGGATTTTTAAAAGTCTTCAGCATAAATGCACATAGAAAGATGAGGACACCAAACACACAGGGATTAATACTGTCAGCTAAAGCCGCTGCGATAATTAGGGGGATAGTTAATCCGTCCGGCAACATTTAGGGCTCAACTTCACATCCAGCAAATACTTTAAGTTCATCTACTGACCTGAAACCCTCCTGCCTTTTCTGTTCCACTCCCATTGGTTCAAGGATCCAGGTTGGAGTTAATTTTATGCCTTTCTGCAGACACAATTCAGTTTGTGAGTTCTCTCCTTGGGGATGGCATTCTATTTCATTTATATATTGGAAAGAATCGCCAAACATAGCTCTGGTTTTGGCGCAGACACCACAGCGAAATGATCCGTACATGTTAACCCCTTTTTCAGTTATACACTGAGCTTCGAGATCATAATTATTTTTTCCACTCCAGGGTATATTAAACAACAATACGGCCAATAAATAAATCACTACAATTGCCAAAATAAAGCTTCTGCCTAAACTTAACAATTTGAAAGACAGCGCCGCTTTCTCAGCCATAAATAGAATTATTGACAGAATTAAAGTGAGGGTAATAATTATGTGGACAACTGTACAGTAAGGGCATAATGCTCCTAAGAAAGTTTCCGCCCACACCAGATAGAACACGAATAGTATTCCCACTATATTCCAAACCAAGGAATACGCCAGATAATGTTTTTTTTTAAAAGATTGGAAGGTGATAACTGCTAACACTACAAACCACAATGCTCCAAATAAAGCTACCGGAACATTGAACAGTTCAGAGAATATACTGCTGTTAACAATTGAACAAGAAACCAGATTTCCAAAATCACAGGCTGTCGATTCTAGGGAATAGTGATTATATATCAAGTATAAGGAAGTTATAAAACCAAGTATACACAGCACCAAAATTACTTTTAAGGAGATTATTTTACGTGAATTTTTCAATTTAAATTAACCTTTTTGTTTAAGTATTATTTATTAACTATTATTTATAATCATTTATTCTATTTAAAATTAACTTATTAAAAAGCATTCGAATCGCCATTTTTTTACTTAGATTGTCCAACCGAAAATAATATAAGTAATAACTCCTAACCACCCTAGATTTGGCCAAAACACTAACTAAGATTAAACCTAAAGTTAAAATTTACACCACTCCGTCTTGCCCCTGGTGTAAAAAAGCTAAAGATTTTCTTAAAGATAATAAAATTAATTATACTGAATATGATGTCACTTCCAATGACCAGGCTCGTAATGAAATGATCCGCCTATCCGGCCAAAGCGGAGTTCCAGTTATAACCATCGGTGGCAGCATAATCATAGGTTATGACCCTAAGGCTGTTAAACAAGCTCTAGCAGGAGGTAAATAATAGTTATACTTATGTTTTAAGCCAATCATTTTTAAATAATTAATATAAATAACTACTTTAACTACCATGAGCAAATATACCACTCGACTTAAAGGCTGCATCTTATTGCTGGGATTAATTGTAGGATCAACCTCTTTAGTTTATGATTGTTCCCGGAAAGGATGTGCTGGGACAAAAATTCCTAGCATTTTAGAGAATAAAGCAGGCTATGAGTCTGATATTAACAAATATGTCCCTAATATCATCGCCAATAATTTTCCAAAACATAACCTAGAAAAAATCATTAATTATAACTTTTAACCGGATTTATAAAAACTTTTAGCTTAGTTTAGAGAAGTTTGCGGATAAATAATTTAATTATGCAAACTTCTCTTTAGCTCACTTCATCTAACTTCTTGAATTTATAACCCTCATTTGTATCTTCAACTACATAGCCAAAATCAGTTACTTCCTGCCGGATTTTATCGGCTGTTTTCCAATCTTTATTTTGGCGGGCAATCAACCTCTCTTCCGCTAACTGCTTTACTTTAAGCGGTACTTTTAATTGCTTTTGCACTTTTTTAAGCAGCCCTAAGTTGAGTCCAAAAATCCGATCAAATTGAAGAAGCAAATAATATTTACTTCCCTCATTAAGTTGTTTGTCCTTTATTACCTCCCATAAGGTAGCTAAGGCTTGCGGAGTATTTAAGTCATCATTAACTTCAGTTGAAAATTTAACTTGATATTTTTTAATTAACGGGTTGTTTATTTTTTTAGGATTGGATAAATTAGATTTTAAGTCTATAATCTTGGACTCAGACTTAAATTCCTTCATTTTTTCTTCCAATTTTTTTCTAGCTTGGCTTGCCCCTTCCAAAGCACCATAGTTAAACATTAGCGGTTTGCGGTAATGTGTACCTAAGCACAAATATCGAAAATCCAATGGAGAAAATGATTTTTCTTCCAAAAGTGATAGGGTTATAAAATTTTCTCCAGACTTGGCCATCTTTTTTCCACCCAATTCTAACCATTCATGATGCAGCCAATATTTAACCCATGGTTTCTTGCCCCAAGCCGCTTCTGATTGAGCAATTTCGTTAGTGTGATGCACTGCAATGTGTTCTTTACCACCGCAGTGGATGTCAAATTTTTCACCTAAATATTTAGTGGCCATGGCTGAACATTCTATATGCCAGCCGGGAAAACCTTTACCATATTTAGAATCCCAACCCAGCTTATTATTGAATTTCCACAGGGCAAAGTCCTTATTATTTTTTTTTCCGCCTTTCTTTATCCTTTGATGTCCTTCATCTATATCTATTTTACCATTTACCAGCTGGCCATAATCTGGCAGCTTGGAAGTATCAAAATAAACACCATCCTCAATCTGGTAGATAAATCCATTTTTATCTAATTTTTCAATCAGATCGATATCCTCTGCAATATTTTCACTGGCTTTAGGCATTTCATCCGGCAAAATAACATTAAGTCGTTTAATATCCTTAACAAACAAATTAGTATATTTTTGGGCCAGCTTCTTCATGCCGGCTAAAGTTAATGGTAGGCCATCTCTCCTTAACCCTTTGGTCATCTTATCCTCACCTTCATCAGCATCAGAAGTTAAATGGCCAACATCGGTAATGTTTAAGACATGCTTAACTTTAAATCCATTAAAAAAAAGTGTTCTTTTCAAGACATCTTCAAACACGTAAGCTCTTAGATTGCCGATATGGGCTGAATTATAAACTGTTGGGCCGCAGGTGTAAAGACCTACCTTGCTTTTGGATATCGGAACAAATTTTTCTTTCTTTTTGGTCAGAGTATTGAATAAATATAAAGACATGAATAGCTATAGACCAACTTAACTTAAAAATATTTCGTAGGGAAAGGCTTGTAGGGAAATAGTTTAAGGATACGACACCAAGGCGGCCAACAGTTAACTTTATATCTTATTTAAGACTAAATCCTTCTATGAATAAGAACTTTCTGAGCCTAGTCTTATTTTTAGTATTATTAATATCCGTTTCCGCTCAGGAAGAAAATCTTTACATACAAGATAAATTAATCATTGACCTTACCATCTCTGGGGAATTTCAACTAAAACCTTCTGGAGAAAATCCCCAATTAGAGCAAGTATCCGCTCAACTTAAACTTTACCCGCGGGAAGACTTCCGCCAGACAATCCTCCAAGAAAATACCGCTGGTGAAGTAAAAAATAATACTGTAATATTTAATTGGGAAGATCATAAATTTGAAATTAAGACTTTTAGCTATCAAGCCTTAATCGAGACTAATAATGAAATCATCAAAGTTAAGACTAAAATTCCTTTCCCCCTAATTTCACCAGAAATCCAGGATGGGGAGGATTATTTATCTCCCACGACTATTATAAATTCAGATGATCCCAAAATTATAGCTATCGCCTCTGAGTTAGCCGATGGAGAAGATGATTTATTTAAGGTGGTGTTTAAATTAGCTGATTGGGTAGAGGGTAATATTAAATACGAACTAAATACTTTAACTGCTAAAGCTTCTCAAACCGCCAGCTGGGTTCTGCAAAATAAACAGGGAGTGTGTGATGAAATGACCTCCTTATTCATTGCTATGGCCCGTTCATTAGGTATACCTGCTAGATTTGTATCCGGAATTAGTTATACTACTTCAGAACTTTTCATTGAAAACTGGCAGCCCCACGGTTGGGCGGAAGTTTATTTTCCAACTATTGGCTGGGTTAGTTTTGATATTACTTTTGGTGAATACGGCTATATAGACGTTACTCATGTTAAGCTATCCGAAAGTGTCGATCCTACTGAAGGAGCGGTAGAATTTAGCTGGAAATCAAATAATGTCCAAGTCGAAACCAAACCCCTGCAATTTTACCTCCATATAGAAAAAAAAGGTACGCCTGTACCCGAAAAAATCCAGCTTAGCTCCGAAATATTGTCTAATGAAGTAGATTTGGGGAGTTATAACTTAGTTAAAGGGATACTCAAAAATACGGCGGACTATTATTTATCCACTACTTTAAATTTGGCTGTGCCAGAAAGCTTGGAAGTTGTAGGTAGAGGCCGGCGAAACGTCCTATTGGCACCCAAGGAAGTAAAAGAAACCTATTGGATAATAAAAATATCTGAAAACCTGAAATCAGGCTATTATTACAGTTTTCCACTCTTGATTTACTCTGAAAAAAATGTTTCTGTTGACAGCTCTTTCATATCTAGGGAAGACACTGTGTTTTACACTGAAAAAGACATATCCAAACTAATGATAACTGATGAAGATAAAAGCTATTCTCGAAAAACATTATTTAATTGTGAATACAACCAGGAAATAAAATTAAACACTTCAGCTGCTGTTAACTGCAATTTAAAAAATATTGGTAATACTAATTTATTGGATCTTAAATTTTGCTTAAATTCTGACTGTAAAACTATTGATTTGCCAATTAATCAACAAGTTGAACACTCTCTAACCATAGATACTAGCACCACCGGATGGAAAAAAATAATTGTAAGGGCTGAAAATGGAGATATAGAAAAGAAAACCTCTTTAGAATATGTAGTAATAGATGATCCTGACTTAAAAATTGCCGCCGGCCTGCCGGCACAAGTTGCTTACGGTCAGCCTTTCAGCTTTAATATCACTTTAAACAAAAACTCTTTTTCCATACCCGAAGATATCGCCCTTTTACTTGAAGAAGGCAGTTTTAGAAATGAATGGCAATTGGAAGATTTAAAAAATGAACATTCAATCATTCTGAACTTGGAAAATTTTCCGTTAAAAAAAGAGAACAAATTTAAGATAACTGCCGCTTGGAAAGATAAATTTAACCACAGTTTTTATTATAATGAGGAAATTGTAGTGCAAGGCCAGGCCAAAACCATTTTAGATCGAATAAAAATGTTCCTAAATAGAATTTTTTATTGAATATTACCCCAAAAATTAATTTACAATCTTAACTCCTAACTAAAATTTATCTATTACTAAATAAACCAACCATTTTAGACTAACTATAAATTTTAGAATTTGTTAACTTTAAAAATAAAAAAAATAAAAAAAGAATTAAACTTATCTTTTTCTTTTAGTTGTTCGCTTTTTAACACCAGATTTCTTTTTAGTGCTTTTTCTAGCGGTTGTCTTTCTCTTCGTAGTTTTTCTCTTGGTTGTTTTCTTCTTACTAGAAGAGCTAGCTTTTCTTTTTTTAGCCATCATAACACCTCTTTAATTTAATTTTATAAGGTAAGTAAGTAGTTTTCCTTTTTAAAAGTTTCTATAAATTGAATTTTAAAAAAGTTTATTTCCATAAACCTGTTTGGAAAAAAAAATTAAAAAAATAAACATAACTGCCAGCTAAATAAATAATTAAACCTGAAATTAATAAAAAATCCCAATCGCAGCAGAGCTGTGGGGTATTTAATTAGTTGGAATTTTTTAATCTTAACTGGGTAATCATTGATTAATCGTTGCAGAGCAACGGGGTATCAAACCCAGTTAAGAAATTAAAACCCCAAATTCAAAATTTTAGTTCTTCGTAGGATCTATCCTAAATGTTGTTGTCACCGCCTTAAGATGAGCGCAAAAAATGAGAAAACTATCTCATTTTTGCGCTGAAAACTGATTGTTGTCAGTTTTTCTGCGGACATCTTCTTACACGGTTCTTTGCCCCGGATGGACGGCTGTTTCCGATCGGAAACTCCACCAACGTAATGAATTGACTGGACCTACGAAGGTCGGACAGTACAATTATCCGGCCTAAGAGTGAATGGCCGGGCTACAGAGTTAGATTGAGGACCGAGCCTCTTTCCTCACAACTTTTAAAAAGCAAACTGATTTTATAGCTCAAATGGACCAAGAAGAAACTAAAAAAATAATTTATTCTGAAACGATTAACCTTCCAGACTTGGAATCAGAAAACAAATTGTTGTCCCATTCCATGAAAAAGTTAGAGGAAGAAAAAAGAATCATGAAAGGCGCCCTTAACCGGCTGGAAGAAGAGGGGGCTATGCTGCGGGAATTGTTTAACAATGCCAGCAGCGAATTAAATAATCTTAAAAAACCATCTTTATTAGTTGCCGAGGCAGTAAATGTATTTGGCAATAAAAGCGCCGTGGTTCGTCTGCCTAACGGAAATAAATTTTATAGTTATGTTTCTAAAGACATTAAGGATCTTAAACCGGGGGACTCTATCCTTATTGATCAAAAAACTCTCAATGTAGTTGATAAGATTGATATCAACTCTAACTCCGATGTGGAAAAATTTATTATTTTGGATAAACCTAAAGAAAGTTGGAGTGAAATTGGTGGACTTAAGAAAGAAATCCGGGAAATTAAGGAAGTAATTGAACTTCCATTGAAAAACCCTAAGTTGTTTGAAAAAGTTGGAATTCATCCGCCTAAAGGAATTTTATTATATGGTCCTCCCGGTACGGGGAAGACTTTGCTAGCTAAAGCCGTCGCCAACAGTACTAACGCCACCTTCATTGAAGTTGTCGGATCGGAATTAGTGCAAAAATTTATTGGAGAAGGAGCTAAGTTAGTCAAAGAGATGTTTAGTTTAGCCAGGAGTAAGGCCCCTACAATTGTGTTTATTGATGAGATTGATTCTTTAGCCGCAACTAGAATGGACACCGGAACCTCTGGTGAAAGAGAAGTCAGCCGTACTTTTATGCAGTTATTAGCCGAAATAGATGGTTTTGAACCTTTGGATAACGTCAAAATTATCGGAGCTACTAACCGGATAGATATTTTGGATCAGGCTATAATTCGGCCAGGCAGGCTGGATAGATTAATTGAAATTGGTCTGCCGGATGAGGAAGGTAGATTAGAAATTCTCAAAGTCCACACCAAAAGGATGAACCTCAACAAGGTAAAGTTGAAAGAATTATCTACTTTAACCGCAGATTTGACTGGAGCTGAGATCAAAGCCGTATGTACCGAAGCCGGATTCGGAGCTATACGTGACAACCGGGATTATGTAACTCGAGAGGATTTTCTTCAAGCTATTGACAAAATAAAAGTAGAAGATGACGGCGATGACGAACATAAGTCTATGCTGGGTTAAGATGGTAGGTAAATATTAAGTCTTAGTCTTTAACATTGATAAACAAGTCTATAAAATATCAAGAAATCATCAATTAATTATTATCCAAGATCAGTGTGCGCTGGGAAGTTACTACCGTTCATCACGGCCTAAGCTCAGTTGGTGTTCACTACCGTCATTGCGCATTCCACTCTTGGGCAACAGCCCCCATGGATAAGTATAATTTTAAACCTTATTTAAACCATTCCCACCTTGATTTATAAAGTTTCCCCTTAATTTTAGCAGTAAAGTTTATAAAACAGGCTCTATTCCACCCCCAAGTAGCTAAATAAGGCTGCGGTTTTAAAGCATAAAGGTGAACAAAGAAAATGGAAGGAAAAGTAAAGTTTTACAACAGAAAAAAAGGTTTCGGTTTTGTAACCGGTGATGACGGAAATGACTATTTTGTACATTTCACAGCCTTACCTCAGGGAACATTCCTAAGAGACGGCGACAAAGTATCGTTTGAGACTGCCGAAAGCGATAGAGGACTTAAAGCTCAAAATGTCCAATTATTGCAGAAAGCATCGGAGATGGAAGGAGCTCAACCTGAACGCAGGGAAAGATCCAACGATTCTGACGAAGAAAGTGAAGAAGAGTCTTACGAAGGATAAGCAGTTTTCTAAATTTTATTTTTTTTGTTTTATTTAAGATTTTTTTAGGTTAAAGTATTAAAATATTAGTCAAAATGCTCGTGACCACCCCACTGGTCAATATCAAATCCCTATCATTTCTGCACTATCATTTGTGAATTTCCTAAGGAACTGACTAGTGAAATTCTACCGCTTAAACAGAATATTTTGAGTGTTTCTTTGAATTCCTACTCCACCTTCAAATCCAAACACACTCTATATACGCTGGGTGAGTACTGCCCACATTTGACTTTACGCAATATTTTTACCCCATAACCATACTTTAAACATAATTCTTTTATCCGTTTAGCGTTCTGAACAATTTTGGATTTTTCTAAAAATAAGTACAAATGAATTACCCCGCCCGGTTTAATCTTTTTTAAAGCTAAATCTAAATATTCTTCGCTGCTTTTAGGCAGGGGCATTACAATCCGGTTAAATTTGGATTTAAGCTTAGGTATTACTTTACGCACCTCGCCTGGATAGAAAATTACCCGGTCTTTCAGCTTATTCAATTCTAAATTATTTAATGAATATTGGTGGGCAAAAGGATTAATTTCAATACCCAAAACTTTCTTTGCGGGAGAATTCTTGGCAATCACCAGTGGAAATGGACCGGCTCCCGAGAACATCACCAGCACTATTTCGCCTTTTTTCACCAGTTTAGCTATCCTTAACCGCTCATTGCCTGATCGGGCCGAGAAATAGGTTTTTTCCAGATGCAGTTTAATTTTAACTCCATTTTCTAAGTGGACTGTTTCCTTGGTTTTTTTACCGGCTAGTATTTTCACCGCCCTGGTTCGATATACTCCGGAATGCATCTTGGTTTTTTTTACTACTGTCGAAATTTGAGGATTTAGTTTCAGGTAAGAGTCGGCAATTATTTTTTCTTTATCACCTAATTCTTCCGGAACTTCCAAAATCATAATTTTGCCCACTATTTCCTGAGATCTGGGCAAAAGAGCCAATTCTGGGGTTGTAAGTTTATTGGCCAATAAATTATCGATGGTTATAGTTTCTGGTTTAAAAGGAAAAGAAAATTTAGTTTCAACCACTTCCGCATCGGGAACATTTATGTTCTGGATAATTGGAAAATATATCCCCCCTAAATCCTTTACCGGTTGAAATTTAAGGTTGATTACTTGTCTGGCTATAAGATAATTTCTTACTCTCTCTGCATTTTTAAGTTGGGTGAACGCTGCCAGCATTTACCTTAAGAAGAAAAATTATTTTATAAAGGTATGCAAAAATGCAAAAATAATCTTAAAAGATAGTTATAATGACCCTGCTCAACTAGCATAAAATATATAAATACTGCTTATTTTAAATATTAGTTATGAAATTAGATGATTTAAGATTAGAACCTGAAGTGCATAGTGTTTTTTCCGAAATCGAAGAACGAATATTAGCTTCTAAATATTTACCCCCTAAAGAACAGATTAATATTGCATTTAGTGCAGGTAATTATGTAAATACCATTCTAAAAGAGTTCATAAACTCCGGAAGATATGATTATACTTATTTAAGCAAACAATTTGCAGATGGAAAAGCATATATTCTTGAACAGGTACTTAATAGTATTTAGGAATATTTTTATAATTCATCTACACTCTTAATACACCTCTTATGAAACTTAAAACCATTGATAAAATAATCAACTTCCTCCCTCGAGCTAGTGGTTATGTAGGTAAACTGGTGGGAGGCAATACTGGTTATTACATCGGTTGGGGAATTGGTTATACCCTAGAAATTCTGGCTTTGGGAGCTCTACCGGTGGTTGGAACTCCCGTTGCCTATACGGTGGCTGTTGGCTCACCAGCATTAGCTGGAGGGTACAAACTAAAAGAATACTTTACCCCTGCTAAAGATACCAAAGATGATAATAATAATACCAGTTTGGAAGATAAAGTCAAATAAAAATTAATTAACCCACCGCAGCAAGCTGCGGGAAATTATCTAGTTAAAACTTGCCAAACTTACTTTTCAAAAATAATTCCCCAATCCCTTCTGGCCTAATTTTTTACTCTCTTCCACCAATTTTTTTAGTTTAGACTTTACCCTATCTTCACTAAAATTATATTCTTTAACTAATAGGGTTATTAGTTTATCTGCCTGTATTGGTTTCCATTCCAAATTATAATTATCAGTTACTGGAATGTACTTAATAGTGTCAAAAACTTCCTTCCAGTCTAAATCGGGATAATTCTTTTTCCACTCTACTTTTTTAAAAATGGATTTAAAATCTTCTCCCTGATCTTTTAACAGCTTAAGGGCCGTTTTAGGACCTATACCGCTTACACCCCCCGGATTATAATCAGTTCCCACTAATATAGCCAAAACTATCAGCTGATCATTATTTAACTTTAATTTTTTAAGGACTTCGTCTAAAAATATTATTTCCGGTTTAACGGTTTGAAACCCTAATTTACCCGTTTTTTTACGTTTCCCAGTAATGGATAAATTCCTAATTAATACTGGGCAACCAAAGATTAAATTATCATAATCTTGGGATACTGAAGCATAGGCTGTTCCTTTCTTTACCATATGAGATACCTGAGCTTCGCCTTCAGAGGGTGCTTGAACAATAGGTAATCCCAGAGCAGTTATTACCTCTTTAGCATGGTCTAGCATTTCCTTAGTTAATACCGTAGTTCTTGCATAAAATTTGCGCATCCCTTCCACATCGCCGGCTTCTTCAGCTTGTGTCAGTTTTAATGAAGCTTCTTGCTTAAGCTGACGTCGTTTCTCTAAAGTCTTGGCTTTAATTTTAGGCGGCTGTCCATCAAAAACAAAAACTAATTTTAATCCTTCCTCCATCAGGGAAGTAGTTCTATTAAACAACCCAATCAAATGTGAAGTCACTCTTCCTTTAAGATCAGTTAAAGCTAAACCGTCTGGAGAACGAATGGTGGTAAGATACTGATATAAGTTATTATAACCATCAACTGCCAGAATTTTCCCTCTTAGCTCTTTGATCGAGATTTCTTTCTTAATTACTAAATCTTTTAAATTAACACCCATATTAAACCCAAATATCTACTCATTCTTAATTTTTTTGACGATAGTGTTACTAAACGCTTCCGATTTTAACATTTCCTTTGCTTTGGGAGTGAGGTTATTAGTATAAAGGAATAATAAGGGAAGTTTCTTAATCATGGCCTCCATGTAAGCGGAAGAAACATCTTTCTCATCACATCTAGATTTATTCTTAGCTTTGCAAAAATAAGTCACTGAACCTACAGCTGTGGGAACACTAACTAATAAATCTAATTCTCCATGCTTACGGATAGTTTCTTTTGTTTTAATATCAATACTTAATTCTTTAAAATAACCCTCAATCAAGGGAAGAAATTTATCGGCTATTGGTTTACGGCCAGGTTTTTTTCCAGTAAGGTTATTATTGCTGTTATTATCATTCTTATTAGGTTTTTCCTCGGATTTTTTTTCCGATAACAATTCTGCCGGCAATTCCGGGTTTGTTTTTTCAGCATTAGGTTCTTCTAATTTAATTTGTTCTTCTTTGGGGCCGATAAAATCTGCCTTTTTGAGTTTATTTAATTTAGAACTTCGACCGAGCTTAATTTTGGGATCAGATATCTTTATTTCCGGATTAATAACTGAAACCGTATCGCTTTTATCTTCTTTGCCCGCAACTTGTTCAGGCATTTTTTCCAATTTTTCCCTCTTAATTTCCTGACGTTTAACATCGAGCTTAGAAGCAAGCTTAGAATCTTTCTTAATCCCTGCCTTTATAACCTCGCCAGCTCCATTAATTTCTGAATTTAATTTTTGATCAGGACTTAAATTACTATCAACTTTAAGAATACCCGATTTATGAACTTCTAATTTAACCGGCAGCGTGGACAGAAAAATGTTTTGTGAAGTAGGACTGGTTGCCGCAGTATCAACTGCTTCTTGATTGGAACTTTCCTCCCCTGCAGTTAATATTTTTCCAATGAATTTGTTAGTCTCCTCGGAGCTTAACAGATGCCATTTCCAAAATAATTCTACTTTCCCATTAGAACTTACCTGCAGCGGTACCGCAAAATCTTTTAACGAACGTAAAGCTACTTTGGCTAATAAGGATAAGCCCTCCTCTCTTAAGACTTTTTGCTCCCGTATTTGCTCTAGTACTGCAAAATCTTTAGGATTAATATTGCCTGCTGCAAACTGATATAATTGATCCTCCTGGCCAGGAAGATAATACAATGGTGAACCTCCTATTTTAAGACTGGAGATTTTTAATTTGTTACGAGATGATAAATCAGATAAATGAGCTGAAGCCAAGAGTATGTCCGTGTTAATGTTGCGGGCTACCTTAGCCGGCAGCGTTGGACCAGTAGCTTTCAAAAAATCTATAATTTTATCTTGGTCAAACATTATTTTTTAGGTGTAGAATTAATTTAAATAGTTTTCTGGTCTGAGAAACTAAGGTTGCTACCCTGATTTAACCTAAATTAACCTAAACAATTAATTCAAGTTATGGCCGCATCCAGCGGGTCTCATAATAAGTTACATCGTTTTCATCATCTACTATCGCTAAGAGAAGTTTTTTCTTAGTACTGTGAGCCACCCTGTTTTTAGCACTAAATTCATGCCAGGTAAAAACACTAGTTTCATTCACTGGGAAAACAATCCACCGGGCGTGATCCTCCCCGGGCTTGACTCCTCGGTCATAAACCCTAAAATCTGCTCCAAACTTAAGCGCAGTTTTAATGATGTACCCCCGATTGCGCATATCTTTAAAAATCGAATACCTGGTCCAAAAATTAGGTTCAACTTTACGTGCTTTTTTAACATATGTTTCAAACATGATTACCCTGCCTGACTCAGTTTTTACTATTAACCGATTACGTTCCATAAGATATAATGCTTCCAGCAGCGATAATTCTACTTTGCCATTCTCGGCTATCGTTCCAAATCGGGATTGGTTATAAAATTCCCGGGCATCATCTGAGGATTCAGTTATTACCCTAGCCCCAGCTAAAATACCCATTACTTCTTTCTTTTTTACTTTATTTTCCGGTTCTTTAACAGTTTTTTTGCTTTCTTGTTCTTCAGAAGTTTCAGGCTCTGCTGCTTCCGTAGACTTTTTTTTAGTTTTATTAGCCATAAACAACTTATTATTTAGCCGCTTTTTAAAGGTTGTGTTTGGATTGCTCTGTCGGTTAATTAATCTCTCCTTACTAACACATACACTTTTTTTCCAACATATTTTTTTGAAGACATAATCATTCCGCCATTTCCGATTTTTCTAACTTCTCCTTCAACAACCTCTTCAATT
>Ga0209542_10001788_pt1 | contig 49899 bp, 51 predicted proteins | sample RifCSPhighO2_01_FD_184028 | JGI IMG/M metagenome (GOLD analysis project Ga0209542, IMG submission 184028) | Soil microbial communities from Rifle, Colorado - Rifle CSP2_plank highO2_0.1 (SPAdes) (version 2) | ecosystem: Environmental > Terrestrial > Deep subsurface > Rock core/Sediment ...
CGCGCCCGCGCCAGCCTGATTTCCAAATTTTGAAACTGATTTTCCAAATGCAACTCCGAGAGAAAACACCTGAAATCCTCCGGAGTCGGTCATCGTCGGCCCCGACCAGCCCATAAATTTTGCGAGCCCACCTCCCGCTGCAACAGTCTCTACTCCCGGCTGGAGATATAAATGATAATTGTTAGCAAGTACTATTTGAGCGCCTAGAGACTGAACCTGTACAGGTGTCAGTGCTTTTACGGTCGCTTTGGTTGCAACCGGCACAAAGGCGGGGGTGCTTACAGTTCCATGAGGCGTCTCGAGCACTCCAGCGCGCGCAAGACTGCCGGGCACTGTTGCATCAACGCGGAAAGAAAACAATCCCATACTCATGTAGTGTACGAATCGGAAAGCCGCTGTTACTTGCTGATCCCCATAAGCTGGACATCAAATACCAAAGCCGTTTGAGGCGGTATGACATATTCTCCGTCGGGTCCCTTGACTCCATTTGCACCATATGCAAGTTCTGGCGGGATAATGATGCGACGAATCCCGCCGACACGCATACCCGCGAGTCCCGCATCCATACCAGAAATTACCTGTTGTGTACCAAATACAAAGACCAGTGGCTGAGCTCTATCAACAGAACTATCAAACTGAGTACCGTCAACAAACGTACCGACGTAATGCACCGCTATGGTCTGTCCCACTACTATCTCTTCCCCCGTACCTACTCTAAAATCAGCGATCTGAAGCCCGGAAGCTTCCGTGCGAAACGCATCGGGAGTTACGGACGACTCGCTAAGGGGTAGCCCGACTGTGGCGGGTTGCCCGGCACCTTCGGTTGCGGTATCGGCTGAGGAAAACATACCCGAAAGACCGAACCAGAAAAACCCTATAACAACCACGAGACTGATAGTGACCGCGATAAACGTTTTGATGTTTTTTTGCATAAAAAAATATTAAACCTGTACCATAATTATACACTGCTTGTATTGGAAAGACAAAGCCTCTTGCAAGTATGCGAGCTTTGCAAAAACCACCAGCCACCGTACAATGAGTATATGAAAAAAGACGACCAGCACCCCCATGGCAAGTATAAAGCTAAACCGCTTACTGCCCAAGAGGTCGCACATGATGCCAAAACACGCCTCTCCATTATCAACAAGGAATTCAGCGAGGGTCTGGAGTTTATTAGAAAGTATCCAAAATCAGTCACCATATTTGGTTCAGCCATTCTTCCGGAGACAAACACCCACTATCAGCAGGCTCGAGAACTCGGAGCAGAAATTGCACGGCACGGCTATACCGTTGTCACGGGTGGCGGTCCGGGCATCATGGAAGCGGCAAACCGAGGAGCACTAGAGGCTGGGGGTAAATCAGTCGGCCTCAATATCACGCTCCCGCATGAGCAAAAGCAAAACCCCTATCTCACCGACTTCTATCAATTTTATTATTTCTTTTCTCGAAAAGTCGCTCTCACGTATGCGGCCGAAGCGTATGTATTTTTCCCCGGTGGATATGGCACCCTCAACGAATTCTTTGAAATAGTGACGCTTGTGCAAACACAACGGATCACACCCGCACCGGCTACCATCATCCTCGTCGGTAGCGATTTCTGGAAACCACTGGATGATTTTATACGCCAGCACTTGTACAAGCAACATGGGATGGTGGATGAAGAAGCTCTCTCGCTCTATACTATCTGCGACGAAAAAAAAGCGATTATGGACACAATTCTTAAGGTACCGGTTATCTCCAGTGTCCCATTTGAGAAAAAATAAAGGGCCGCTCGGCTTATACTTTTTGAAACGCACATAAAATCCTGCTGGATTTTTGTTATGCTCGCGCCACCACGCTCCGTAATGTTTCAAAAAGTATAAGCCTCACGTGAAGCTAAGACAGAAGGACGCTCAACTTCCTTCACTAGCACAACATCCTAAAAATTATTCCTCGCTTTTGAGTAAAGAAGAAGATACTTTTTTTTCTCTCTCGAGCGAGTGGCAACAACAAAGGGTTGAGGAGCAAATGCCTGAAGCTCCGAAAGACCTGGTGAGATAGTTTTGAGTCTGTAACGAATGAACGAGCCACACGGTGTTGAAATGCGAGTGCCCGGAGCATTTCAAAGACGGAGTCCGCCGCGCGGCGGATGAGTCGGGGTCGCAGAATTTTTCAGTAGAAAAATATCTATGGTCTGAACCCGTAGGGTTTAAGCCCCTTTATTTTAACTATATTTCCTATGTTTAATACCAACAAACTAAAGTCGACTGCTCCATAGTAACATTATTCCACTTGACGGAAAATCTTTCCTTTTGAAAGATGCTCTTCAATCCTTGATTTCTATTTTCAAAGAAGGCGGAACGTCTGTCGCGATAACATCAAACCGCAAGCGGCCTATGATTTGTCCACGAGAAGTTTTCACATTCACTCGCCATTTTCCGGGGTTGATGTTCTCCTTCAATGAATAAGTCCGATACCCCCCATCACGGCCACCTGTAACAGAGAGTCCCACTGTGTTTGCTGTCCTCCACTCATTCAAGTTTGCATCATGGTACTGCCATTCGTGGAGGATAGCTGTATTAAAAGAGGTGGGAGAAAATATAGAGCTAAAAGCGTAAACGGGATCACCCGCGCGTACATGAATCTTTTCACGCACAGAAACATATGATAGCCACCCGCTATCTTCAAATCCTAAGATATACGCCCCTGCCGCATTTCTAGAAATAGAGTGAAAAACGCCACCGTCTTTAAGAGAAAGTGGAATTGGCGGAATAAGATTGAAAAAATATAAAATATTTGTCGCTACATAAATCGCTCCCACGGAAAAGATGAGCATATTCTTGCTTTTTTTGAAGTTTTCTCGTGAGAAAAATCCGAGCCCCAAAAGAAACAGACACAGGATGCCTAGACTCAGCAAACCGCTTATCAAAAATACATCTATTCCAATCCTATGAAAAAAGACAGGCACAATGAATACCGAGAACGAAAGCAGGATAAGATAAAAAAAACTGATTTGGAGAGTAAGTCTCGCGTAATGCTTTTTAAGCCGCTCGTTAGCCATAAAAGCAACAAATAGTACAAAAAGAAAAGGCCATGTCACCGAGAGTGTGGTGCTTCTAAAATAAAATACAAGAAAAGCGCTTAATACGCCTCCGAAAGCGAACTGAAGTACGTTGACAAGCCAAAAGTGCGCTCGCGCAGGATTTTTTTCATCCAGTATGTTGTTCTCAGAAAGATTGAGAAATACAATGCAGGTGGCGATGATCAGAAGATACATGATAATCCACGCATTTTCCCAATAGAAATCAACGCGTCTGAGCGTGAGTGCATCAAAAATAAAACCAACTACCAGAAATATAGAAGACACCGGCCCCTCAAACCGCGCATACCAACCTCGTAGGCTCGTTATCAATACTCTCATGATTATTGGCTTTTTCTCCCGTCTCCCGTAATGGGTATACCTTTCCCTAAATATTTTGGTATACGAGCGGTCATCAAATCGAGCACTGCTTTGGCGTCAGCAAACACTTCTCGGACATAGTTTCGAAAAAGAATGCGCCCACGGTCGGTACGCACACCGTAGGCTTCTATCCTGAGCTTGCGGGCGATAAAGACAGCACGAGGCAAATGGAAAGATTGGGTAGTAATGATGATAGAGGTAACGCCAAAAATATCGCGAGCGCGGTACATAGTGCTGTAGGTGTCAAAACCAGCATGGTCAAGAAAAATATCCGTGTCCGTGATTGCGTTCTCCAGAAGATAATTACGAACTGGATTCACTTCGTTGTGACTTACCGTACTGTTGTCGCCAGAGACAAGGATCTTCGATACTTTGTTCGCTTTATACAACTGGATAGCGCTGTCAACACGATCTTTAAAAATTGATGAGAGTGCCCCGTTTGAAAGAATGGCCGCACCGGGAATCACCGCGGCTTGAGCCACGGGGGCGTCAGAGATGCCCTCATAGAGATACGATTTCGTTCGGTCATTAATAATCATAGTCGTGGCAACAACGAGGATAGTAAGTGCCACGCATCCGATTGAAATATAAAAAAGAAATCTCTTCATCCTATAAGTATAAGCCCCTCTGTTGAATTTTATACCGCGAAAATAAAGGGTATTAAACCCTCAGGGCAAGCCCTGGACCTAAATGGATATACTCCATCACACAGGTTTTTTTGTTTTCTATCGAGGGCTTGGTCTACAACCAGCATTAAACCGTTCCGTAGCGGCGGCGATCAAAGAGGAACGAGAGACAAGCGAGCGCGGCAAAAATAAACGGAATCCAATAGCCCGGCAGATAGAGACGAGCGCAGTCCCAAAGACTTATCCATGCGATTGAAACCGTGCCCGTTACCGTCGCGACATTATCAAGCAGTGTCTGGTCTTGCGTCTGTACGGCTTTAATCCAATCCTCGGCATATTTGATATTCCTATCCGCATTGTTCAATTGCGATGTATACGCTGCATTCTCGCGCACAAGCTGTAGCTTCTGCGCCGACCAGTCGTCAGAGATAGTCTGAATCTGGAAAAGTATATCAGGTGTCTGCGTCTGTGCACGCAATGTTGCGAGTTGCGCCGCATCCGCATCTATCTTTGATTGGAGGAATTGCACGATACGTGCGTGAGCACTCACGATTTTTTGGCGCGCCGTTTTGTAATCCGAAAGCGCGGTGTCGGCCTGTTTTTGCTGCTCTTCAATACTCACCTTTTGTGGCAAGAGATTTTGGGATGAAATATTAACCGTGAGAAATCGACTGGCTACGAGACTCTCAAGCTCGGCTCGGAATGCGTCGTACTTGCTCTGGGGCACCGCGAAGCTCACGTATCCGTATTGCGGAGAGCTTGATTCATGGTCAATGCGGCCACTGTATCCTCGCACCGTCGTTTCTACGCGTCGCGTGAGGACCGACACATCGCGGGTGCGCATAGATGCGTTGTAATATACTTTCAAAAATTCACGCGTGTCGGTTACGGGAACATCGGGACTGGGGTACGGATACGGGTAATACATATCCGAGCCGCCCTTGCCCTGCGACGGAGCGCTGGAAACACCATTGTCCATCATGGGCGCGCCCGTCTGCGTAGGAGGTAGTGCGCCCGAGCTATCGTAATTTTCCATCATGCCGGGTGTTCCCATCGGTATCACATCATACCGAACGTTTGGACGAGAAATCGCAACAAACGAAACAACCGCAAGAAGCGCTAATACGATAGTAAGCCACGAAATGCGTCGTGGTCTAAAACTCCGTACCGTAGTCTGATTGTCTGCCATGTGACAATACTACCATCTTTCTTGCTCAAAAATCAAGGCGTATAGTCATACGAGGTCCGACCTTGTATGACCTTGTATTTTTAAAAAGCTACACTTATTCAGAGATTTTCACGCTATCGCGAATTGCTACAAAGTCCTGCACAATGGGTGCTCCCATTTCTAAATATGTTACGGAAAACACATACACCCAATTTGTCTGCGCAAGTGCGATGGTTGTTCCTTCATACAGACCCGACCAGCGATACGAAAGTGCCGGCAAACCACCGATGGTCGTTGACGCAAGCCTCCCTTCAGATAATTTGAAATTTGATTGGCTCGTGTTGCGGATCCATCCTTCGGTTGTCTGATTATCCAGATTATTTTGATACACATCAATCGTAATGGCAGGCGGGCCTTCCCCGTCTACCGGCAGAGGCGAATCCTCCCTGCGTATCAAGACAATAACGTGATGCGCTCGCTCTCCGGACCCCGGCGCGTCCATTTCACTAAGAACGTACGAATCAGGATACGAGAAAGAAATGCCGTACGTCATATTTGAATACTGCTTATCTGGAGTTGTATTTTGATTATTATCCTACAAAACAATGCTCTGCCGTAGAAGCAAAAAACCACTGATAGCGAGGACCCCAATAATGGCTAGATAACGCAAACGCATATTCATAAGTATACACTAACAATCTGTACATCTGTGCCTCACTGTGGGACGTCTAGTACGAAGTTAAAACTATGTCATATCAGAGAGATTGAAAAGCATTAGGGATGGCGCTATATCCTCCCACGCTGTGTGCACCACTGCGGAAGAAGTAAGGGCCTTTCGTAAATCCTCCGGTATTTTATGTATCTGCCCGCGCGCCGCACGCTGACGAGCCACCCCACTGCCAATCCCTTTTTTAATCATGATGTCCATTTTATCAAATCCTCTGAAACGTCTAGAACCGTGGTCGGTCAAGCCCCGCTTGACCGTTTAGCATAAGTTTAGCACGCCTGGCCAACGGCACTTGAGCACGTCGATCATAAAGGAAATAAGTACTAGGTTCTAATTTAACAATGCCAACACTGATTTTAACGATATTGACCTACAACTCTCCGCTAAACGCCTTCTTCGTCTCGCCGAAGCTTTACATTTCTCCTTTGATTCTAAATAGTCGCTTATTAGCCTCCCCTAGAATTTTAAGTGTTGCGTGTACTGAAAGATTGTCACTGGGCAAGAGTACCAATTTGTCATTTAATTGATTCAGTAATGGACTCAAAAATTCATCAGCCCAAGACGGCGAGAAGGTTAGGACACCAGAAAAATCTATTTCCAGCTCTTCATCTTTAGAAAACTCCCGCAAAGTTGGCTGAAATGCTTTCAAGGCTTCACTGCCCAATTCCCTCGATATTAATGTTTTGCCAAATTTTTCTAGTTGTAATTTCATATATTTTTTAATTCTTAAGAAATATTAGAACTCCATTTTCGCTAAACACCCTCGCACAATACGCTGACCACGCGTAACACGAAAAACTTTATCCGAGGCTTTCATCCGCACCTCGGCATCGCCACTGGTATAAAATAAATCAATTGGCTGCTCTATCACTACTTCCCGAACAAGTTTAAGACCATTCCCGCGTTTCTCCGGTGCCCGACCAGAAATAAATTCGGTAAAAGCGACCTCTACGGCTACTACATGACTCGGAAGCTCTGGACGGACCTGGCGTAATGTTTCTAAAATACCTAATCCTCTGTCAGCAAGAACAATAATACGCTTCGTGAGATCATAACCAAAAAAAATCCCTGATGTATCCGGCCACTTTCCCAAGTTATGCGCAAACGAATTATCACCTATCTCTCCTGTGACTAAAGTAATCAAGGAATATAATTTTTCAAACCCCGGTTTTTGCATCAAAGCATATTCCATTTTTTGAAGCCTTGCGTTAAATACCGAGCTCGTCGGACAATAAAACGTGCCCGGAAATTCAATACCGTCTTCTATCCACTCGGAGGCAAACTTCATCAAATCGCTCGCAAAAACTTCCAAATCTTTCTCTCGATAATATCTATGCGTCCCGCTACCCTTTTTGATCGCGACCAGTTTACCGCTTTCATCCCAACGTCTAAGGGTATTCAAAGAAACCCCGAGATATTCAGCGGCTTGGCTAATTGTAAGTAGTTTTTCCTCCATAGAAACATCTTATCACAAAACTTAAATCTACACAAACATACACAAAATCTACCCAAAAATATGACAATCTACCCATTAGGGCATCATAACTGCCCTGCTTGTCTATGAATTCACCCACAAAGGACTTTTTGAGCACCAACTTCTTTTGGATTTCAAAAACCCTTGGCGAATTATGGTGGAAACTCCAGTCGCGTCGCTTTGCGACGCTCTGCATTCTGGCGAAAACGGGGATTCTATTTTGGGGTTGACTGACTCGGTCTGGAACCCCACACCTTGAGACCTTGTAAGGGTTCTTTGGGTACTTCCAGTGTAGCAAATTGAGGCGTCTCAGTCGGCCTGTCCCGAGTAAATCGAGGGGATCTCAATAGACACAATAGACACTATAAAAAGAGCTGTGAAAGTATCTTGTAGGACTACTGATTTGTTCTAGGGGGGCCACCAAATGACGTGAACCCTTCCGGACGAATTTGTACGCTTTGAGCACTAACGCTTCCATCACTGTTCGTAGTTCCGGTGATAGTCACGTTTATACCATTTGTTAGGTCGTTTAGTGAACCCGTCAGTGACTTCATTATTTGTGTACTGGTAGCAACAAGCACAATTTTGGTACTACCATCCTGCATTTTTATTGTAACGCTTCCCGCATCTTTAGAAATAATTTCCCCGAAAGTTATTCCTCCACCATTCATACCCCCTTTCGTTAGAGACCCTCTTGCCCCGTCTAGATTTCCCATAAGCTGGCCGTTACCAAATTGCCCACGAGTAGGAGAGGCACTTTTTCCGTACGCCATCCCGCCATAGAACGCAAGACCGACAATAACGACCACCCCCGCAATTCCTGCAACAATTTTATTATTCATATCTAAATCGTTAACAACTAATAATTATTCATATCGAAGTGCCTCAATAGGATTAAGCGCCGCCGCACGACGTGCCGGATAATATCCAAACACGATACCTATAACCGCCGCGACTCCAAAAGCTAAGAGTACAGACGATAACGATACGCTTGTCTGCACAACACCGGTAAGATTAACGACGAAAGAGATCACCCACCCAAGTGCAATACCTATGATGCCTCCGATAATCGTCAGAGCGACTGCCTCTGCTAGAAACTGCGTTGAAATATCACTTTTTTTTGCGCCAATAGCTTTACGCAATCCAATCTCTTTCGTGCGTTCGGTTACGGTCGTAAGCATCATATTCATGATACCGATACCACCAACCAAGAGAGATATACCCCCGATGGCTGCTAAGAGATAGGTCAATGTTGAGGTAACACTAGACGCGGTTGATAGAATATCGTTCTGATTCAACACACTGAAGTCAGCCAATGTTGCATCGCTAATCTTATGCCTCTCAAGGAGCAAGTTCGTGATGTCCACCTGTACCTGAGTCATTACATCGGGAGAAGACGCTTGCACGGCAATTGTCGTTAAATACTCGTCACCGGAAAGATAGCGCTGGGCACTCCTTGCAGGAATGAAAACTATGTCATCCTGATTTTGAAATCCGGTTCCCCCTTTTGAAACTGTAATACCGATGATTTTGAATTCCATACCGTTAATGCGAATTGCTTTTCCTATAACTCCCTCGGCTCCCTCGCCAAACAAGTCGTCTCGTGTTGTTGGACCAAGAACAGCTACTTTTGATGCAGAATTATTTTGCGTATCAGATATGAATGATCCCTCCTCAACCTGAATGTTGCGAATTTGCGGATAATTGGAAGTAACTCCCGTTACCGTCGTATTCGTATTGGTGCCTTTTGCTGTTACTTGATACCTACCTGTAACCTGAGAATCCACAGCTTCTACGTCTGCAACTTGCGTTGCAATCGCATTAGCGTCTTCGTTAGTCAAAGTCTTTGCCCCTCCACGACCTGTACTCACGCCAAAGCCTTGCGTTCGCTGTGCTCCCGGTGTTATCTGAATGAGGTTTGATCCAAGCGACGCGATGCTTGATGAAATAGTATTTGAAGCGCCTGTCCCAATGGAAACCATCGCGATAACTGAAGAAATGCCAATAACGATGCCAAGAATAGTAAGCCCCGACCGAACTTTATTTGCCGAGAGCGCGGCATATGTTTCGTGCGTAATATCACTAAACATCATGGTGTTTTGCGTGCTTGCGCGCGTGCGACTTAGAATCTGTTAGGACGACACCGTCGCGTAGCGTGATAATGCGCTCCGCATGTTCAGCTACGTCGTGTTCGTGCGTAATTAAAATCACCGTACGGCCATGCTTCCTGTTCAACTTCTGAAAAGTGCCGAGTACGATCTCGCCAGTATTTGAATCAAGATTTCCTGTCGGTTCATCGGCAAGAATAAGAGATGGGTCGTTCACTAACGCTCGTGCAATCGCAACACGCTGAATCTGCCCTCCCGAAAGTTGATTACTCAAATGAGAAAAATGTGACTCCGTCATACCCGCCGCACTAAGAGCTTTTCTCGATCGCTCATCTCTTTCTTCATCACTGACACCCGCATAGATGAGCGGCAACATCACATTTCGCATGACGGTTGTGCGCGGGAGAAGATTGAAGCTTTGAAATACAAAACCAACATTGAGCCGGCGGATCTCGGCCAACTCCTCGTCGGTGAGTGTAGACACATCCTTACCATCAAGAAAATATGCCCCCGTTGTCGGTGTATCGAGGCATCCCAAAATATGCATCAGAGTTGATTTACCTGAACCTGACGGCCCCATAATCGCGATAAATTCGCCGTCCTTGATAGTAAAAGAAATGCCCTTCAGAGCTTGAAACGCGGTATCGCCAGACCCGTATGTTTTTGTGATGTTATTGATTTCAATCATGCTTTTAGAAACGAATTCCTGTTCCACCAAAGCCACCGCTTCTTGCATTAGTAGCGGGTGTCGTATTACTTGTCGCGCTTCCTGTGACGGTACGGGTCACAATCTGTTGACCTTCTTCAAGACCAGAGAGTATCTCGACATTCGTATCGTCGGATATGCCGATTGTTACTTCGACTTGTTGGGGCGCAATATTTGAAACTACTCCTTGATTTCCTCCTGTCTCCGGCAGAGCTGGATTGAATACTTGAACATAACTAATCCCATTTAGCGTTTTTACGCCACTGGAAGAAATCACGAGTACATCTTGCCGTACGTCAGTTTGAACTGAGGCATTGACCGTCATACCGGATTTAATCCTCTCATCTTGGCTATCAAATCCTATCTTTACTTTATATGACACAACTCCTTGGGAAACAGTCCCAACCGCGTCAATTTCCACAACTTCGCCCGTAAGCGTAAGCTCCTCAATAGCGTCAAACGTAAGAGTGGCTTTGTCGCCGAGATTAATCTTCGTTGCGTCGACTTCGTTAAGAGAGAGTTGGGCAATTTTTTGATTGGTGATCAGTGTCGCTACCGTGCTACCGGTTGAAACCGTATCGAATCTTTTGAGACTCAATGCTGCAATCGTACCGGCAAACGGAGCAGTGATAGTGTAATGTGCCAGATCATCTTTTAACTCTTGCAGATTACGTTCCTGATTTACGATACTCTGAGCGCTCGACTGGAGACTTATAGGATTATCGCCGCTTGAGTTGCCAATTTTATATATTTCAATGGAACGCTCATTATCCCGAATACTCTTCTTTGCAGAATCAAGCGATTTTTGCTGATTGAGAAGCGCGCTTAAATTACTATTGGTAGTTAAAAGATAGCCACGGACATTAGTGCGCATAGTCGTGATTGTAGAGCTCACAGTTTGATTATGCGTCGTCGCATCGTCAACAACCGCGTCAAGAAAATTTAGGTCGCTCTGAAGAGCTTGCGCAATGGCCGTGGTGGTGTCAAGAGATGATGACAGTAATTTCTCGAGGTCTCCGCTCTCCGAGTATCGGGTCAGTATCTTATAATCCAGTATCGCTTTTTCGTATTTTGCACGAGCTGTCTTATAATCCCTTTCAGCAACATCCGCGAATGTTCGTACTGCCGAGTCTGAATCGCTTACGTTGTTTCTAAATACGTCAATGTTCCATTGGCTTTTACTCAAGTCGTACCCAAAAAGAACATTCTGCATGCCCGTGACAGCCCCGGGCAAATCAAGATAGGCATTGGAAAGGGTGTTATAGGTGTCGTTATATATGGTTTTAAGATTCGCCTTTGCATCCTCAAGTGCCTCAATAGATTTCTCGTAATCAATCGGCGCTTGCGCGGAGTCTTTTTGATATTGTAGCTTTGCTTCTGTAAGCGACGCTTCGGCATCTGCAATATCCTGTTTCGCTCCTGTCGAATCAATAGACGCAAGTGCTTGTCCAGCACGCACGACATCTCCTGCTTTTATACCTACCCAGGTAATATCACCTGCCGCTTTAGGTTTTATATCTATTTGATCCAGCGTTGTGACCTGGCCGCTAGCTCCGACAGAGGCAATGATGGTACCTTTCTTAACTGCACCGAGAACAAAACGAGTCTCACTGTCAGGTGATACAAAGATGCTGTAAGTCCAATACCCTCCAGCAACCAACATGATTGTAATAACGACACCAATGATTTTGTGTCTCTTTGTAAAGTTAGAAATCTTTCTGACAATTGCGTGGGTGAGAAGATTTTTCATGGTTTTCGTATATTAAGCTCCTCAAAATTAGGAGGTGGTGGTAAAACACGAATAAGCTTGGCTTCAATCTGCGAATTATCGTTTGGAGAACCGAGGATTACCGTAAAATCGTCTACCTTGAGATCGGACGAGGACAAAGTAGTATCAAAACGCCTGATGCGGGTGCCATCTCCAATCAGTATCACTTTCTCAATATCATCAGGTCCTGTTACTACAAATGTCGGAAGATTGATACTCACTATTTTTCCCGCCACGCCATGTCCCTCAATGAGACCCCCGGGGAACGGACCGCCCCTGCTTGCAAAGAATCTCTCGCCCGGTCCGGCATTACCGAAGGCGCGATAGTAGTTGTCCCCAAAACGGTATGTAAAAGCTGCCTTGCGATATCCGACAAACATACCTGCCTGAAAGATGAGAAGTGTGAGAACAACTGCACTGATTCCCATCAGTATGCGCTGAAATAATCTGGATTGAGCAAATTCTTTGAGATCCTGGTACATGAAATTATAAATGTTTAGGTATTAAAGACCCCTTGCGCAGATTGTTCGCAAAAATCCTGATTGAAACAAGAAGAATACCGATGGTTATGAGAGAAACCGTAATCCCTATAAATGGAGTTGCTTCGGCGAGAGATAGGACAAATTCTCTCCAATACGTAAAGATGATGTCTGGGTCTGAAAACAAAAGTGAAAAATAATCGTAAAAGCTCGATTGGTAAAATCCTCGCAGCATATATCGGACCGAGAATACGGTGCCGAGAACAGAGAGGGGTGCGACCGTAACAGACACAAAAAGAAACGCTCGCGCGCGACGGCGTTCCTCTTGGCTTATTCTGACCAGAATATTTCTCCGGAGTTGTGCAAGTGGTTCGATCTTTTCACTTTCCCTCATACTTACACATACGGAAAGAGGGCGTATTTTGGTGCACCTTTATATATCAACGGAATGCCTCTTTTTAGGCTGGTTCCACTTGGAGCAATCTTCTAAGTAAAGCGAGTGCCCTACGATGCTGGCTCTTTACTGTATGAAGGGGTCTGCGCAAGATCTCTCCAATCTGTTCAAATGTAAGATTGCTCGTATACCTGAGATCGAGCACTTCTCTATAGTGCGGATCAAGTTGCTCCAAAAGCGCCCCAACAAACTTGGCATCCTCAGCTCGCGCAATCAATTCGTCGGGTAACAATTCGTTATCCGCAAGTGTGTCAAGAAGTTTGTTGCCCTGCTCATTTTCGAAAGAAGAGATCGCGGGCTCTTTTTTCTGACGCAACCAATCGATCGCGGTATTTCGCGTAATAGCAAAAATCCATTTTTGAAAGTTACTTCCCTGACGATATCTCCGTATATGTTTCCATGCTTTTATGAAAGAATTTTGTGCGATATCTTCAGCCGCTTGGGGGTCACGGGTAAGTCTGAGAGCAAAAGTGTACACATCGGAAAGATAGCGATCAACAAGAAAACCAAGAGAATTATCATCTCCTTCTAAGTAGGCAGCAATGAGTTGTCCGTCGTCATTCTGCATTTGCATTGATTATAGCAAAAAATCACCCATTCGGGTGTTTTTTTGCTCTGGATACGGCGCTCAGCCGGTATGCAATGTCGGGGTGGAGGAGCCTATGCGTGTCAGTCACCTGACTTAGCATAGGCCTACTGCGGGACTTGGACTCGAACCAAGATACTCGCCTCCAAAGGGCGATGTCCTACCATTAGACGATCCCGCAGGTATGCGCACGATAACGACAATTTTCAAGGAAACCAGATGAAACATAAAGCAGTTTATGTTTCATTCCCACCCTTAGACGAACCCGCAATAAAAAATAAACGTAACCCCTTTAGCTTAGAGCTTTTAGGGACCAAAGTAAATGTTGGAAATATCACCACGAATTTGATAACATCATTGACGTACCGACATGACAGAACAACTAGAGAAAATCCCCACTTCACCCTCCAAAAGGGTGTTTGATGTTTTAGCAAGCATGCTTTTAATCGCGCTACTTTTCCCCGTGATGATCTTCCTTTTGCTGGGTATTCTGGTTGAATATCTGCTCTCCTCCTCTGCACGCGGGCCTTTGCTCTATCACGAAACTCGGATTTCTCAGGGTGTGCCTTTCACGCTTTACAAGGTTCGTACCTTTAAGCTAACGTCACTTGCAACCGCGCACTCAAATGGAATCATCAATACGAAAGAGCTTGAACGAGACTGGCGCACCATGACCGTCATGGGCCTTGTGTTGCGCCAAATTTATCTGGATGAATATCCTCAACTATTTCTGGTGTTACTGGGAAAGATGTCTCTCGTAGGACCACGCCCCGTCAATCCGGCAGAATACCAGCGCGGGCTTGCCGGTGGAATTCGCGCGAAGGCACTCCTGCGGGCTGGAATCACGGGACGCTTTCAAACGCACAAAGCGGGCAAGTATGGCCTCAATCAAGAGCGCGTAGATATGGAATACGCCGAGTTCTGCCGCAATCATCCCGGATGGAAAATCGTTCTGCATGATTGCAGAATTTTGAGCGAAACCGTAGTAACAATTTTCCGCGCCGAGGGTGTCTAGGTACGAGCAAGCACTTTCATGAGAGCTAGTTCCAAAGGCAATTCGGGAATGTATGAGCGGCCTATTTGATCGTAGGCGTCTAACAGCGAGAGAAGCAAACTCTCGTTTATCCCGGATTCTTTTTTAGCAGACCGTCCGGACAAAAACTCAAAATCCTCACCCGATAATTCACCCTTTATTTTATCCTTGAGGCGTGGCGCATACCGCAAGAGAAGTACGAAACGAAGTTTGCGCAACAAGAGCTTGCAAAACACACGCGCATCCGTATTATTCTGCGCCATTTTACGCACAATCTCCAAAGCATTTTCAATACTACGTTCATCAATCGCCGCTACCAGATCATTAATAGACTTCCCCCTTGGCGCTCCCGTTACCACTTCTACTTCTTCAATTGAAACCTTCTTGTCACGCGAGGAGCTGGTAACTTTTTGCAAAATTCCCAAGGCATCGCGGAAAGACCCTTCCGCCAAGAGCGCGACGAGATCAGCCGAGGAAGGTTCAAGCGAAAATCCTTCTTTTTTAGCTGTTGTTGCAACTACCTCGGCGAGCATTTCTTGACTTGGCCGATTGAAAGAAAAAATCTGACAGCGAGAAATAACCGTCTCCGGCAACTTTTCCACTTCGGTTGTCGCGAGAATAAAAATCACATGTTTCGGTGGCTCTTCCAGAGTCTTTAACAGGGCATTAAACGCCGACTTGGAAAGCATGTGCACCTCATCCACGATATATACTTTGTATTTTGAAGAAAATGGTGAAACATTAACGGATTCATTGAGAGAGCGCATGTCATCCACGCCGGTGTTGGACGCGGCATCAATTTCATACGTGTCATCCACCGTCGTACCAACCTCGCGCGCAAAAATGCGCGCGACTGAAGTTTTACCCGTACCACGCGAGCCGGCAAAGAGATACGCATGCGAGATACGCCCAAGTTTAATAGAGCCTTCTAAAACAGACGTGATGTGCTCTTGTCCGAGCACTTCTTTAAAATTCTGCGGCCGATACCGCCGGTACAGCGCTAAATCTCCTTCCTTCATTTACCCTAAAAACTTTTTACCTATTAAAAAATTTGCTCAATATCTTTCTCAGATATGTACGACCCCCAACGCGTTTTCAAATACTGCTCACGCTTAAACGCATCATGTGAGTTCAATAACACTTCATAGTATATCAGTTTAAATGGTACTCGTTTCTTGCTCGAAACAATTCTTTTAGCATTGTGTAATATAAAATGATTCTTTAGGTTATGGGTACAGCCAATATATACAAGTCAGCATCTTTTTCGCTCTGTAACACGCAAACATATTGCATAATGTGTAGGTAAAAAGTTTACAGGGTGAAGTATACCACCCCACAGTAATTTTGCAGGAGAGCCTCAAGGCTGAAGACCTCACGCACGAGACATCACTGGTCATACTCGCCATGGCAAATATTGCTTGGAGATTATTGAAATTCAACAACATTATTTAACATAGCTATAGCTATGTTAAATAATGTTACCTATTATACGAAAAAAGGACGGCTAGCTTGTGCCGTCCTCAACTGAAACTACACTTAAGTAGCAGATTCGGCCGAAGCCGATCACCTCCTTTCAGGAACGTTGTTGCCTGTGGCTAGAAACGGTAAACCAATGTCCTGTCAGAGAGTTAAAGAACCTCATGCATTCACCTCCTTTTTAAAGTAGATTTTTCAGGTCAGCTAAACCAATGTCATCCTAGCATGTGGATGAAACACGTGCAAATGAAACTGTGTAAAAAAGAGAAGGGGCAGAAGAGTTGGTTAACGGACCCGGGATTTTCTCTCCTGCCCCTCTTGGCCTAGAAAAACTGATCTTCCAGCATAGGAAGCCTCCTTTGTTTAACCACATCCGTGTTGGTTAATGGAACATCAGATGCACTCACATCCAAGAAGTAGAATACAACTTCAACGCAAATCGTGCGAGATGTTTTATAGGCAATAAAAAACGGGACGAGCTCACATATAGCACTCGTCCCGTCTGGCGGATTTCTCCCGCCGGTGTAGGTTTAACCTACGTGTGTACTTTCATGGCGATCCTTTTCGTTGGCGCCTTGCGCGGGGAACTGCTTCATCCTTAATGCTAACATAAATCAAGGCAAAGTCAATACCCGCACCATAAACACCCACAGGATGGCTCTAAATAAGGGTTTTGAGACGTTCCCCTACAATTTCCTCTACTTGTACCAGGTTCTCCGCTTCCATAAGCTGACCGCGAAACTCTTTAGCCCCATCAAAACCGGATACGTAGGCTTTAAAATGTTTCTTCATAATCGCGAAGTGCTTTGTCCCCTTAAAATATTCTTCAAACAATCGCGCGTGTTCCAACATCACCGAGAGCTTTTCCTTTACACTTGGAATTTTCGCCGGTTCGGCGAACAACCACGGATTTCCAAAGATCGCACGGCCAAGCATCACTCCGTCCGCCCCCGTTTCTTTTACCTTTTGCCTCGCATCCGCAAGATCAACCGCATCACCGTTTCCAAGAATAAGTGTGCCGCTTTTTAGAGAGTCACGAATCGCGACTGCCTCGGCGACATACTGCCAGCGCGCGGACACTAAGGACATTTCTTTAACGGTGCGGGCATGAATGGTCACTGCCGCAGGCCCTGTTTCTAAAAGTGCCGGCAGCCAGTCCACAAGCTCGTCTTTACTGTAGCCGATTCTTGTCTTAAGAGATACAGGAAGGCCTCCGACTCCTTCTTTGGCGGCACGGATGATTTCCTGCGCAAGTTTTGGTTTTCTGATCAATGCTCCCCCCGCTCCCTGCTTACAGACGCTTCTATCGGGACAGCCCATGTTAATATCCAACCCATCAAAACCAAGCTTGGCGACAAGCTTGGCGGCTTCATACATTTTTTCAGGATTAGCGCTAAAGAGCTGGGCAACTATTGGTCGCTCGGATTCGGAGTATTTGAGATTGACGAGTAATTTTTCTCGTCCAGCTGAAACAAGTCCGTCAGCAGACGTAAATTCAGTAAAAGAAACATCAGGTTTGCCATACTCGCTGATGATGGAACGAAATGCCGCGTCAGTAACGTCCGCAAGCGGGGCTAAGGCAAAAAAAGGACGAGGTAAATTATTCCAAAATGAAACCATGGTGTTTAAAAAATATCATAGAGCACACCCATGCACTAACTTTGGCATTGTTTTTGTTGCTAATCCATTATAAGTTACAAAACACTGGTTTGGGCAATGATATAGAAAATGTGGGCAGGACACAAAAAACATGCTAGCAACGATGCCAAAGTTAGTGTTCGGGCAAGTCGGGGCTAATGCCATAATAGGTCTTTTGAGTTTTTGCCAAAAATTCCCCACAGATGCAGTGTAACGATTTTTAACAGAATTGACCAATTCAATGTGGTATCGTAATCTACCACGAGAACACCTTGTCAAACCGTACACACGGGCATATAAAATTGCACACCAAAAAAAGAAAGGGATAGTATGAAAGTAACAATCCGGCTCAATGCCTACCAATCAGGACGTCTGATGAAGTTGGCTCGGGAAAAACGGACCTCCAATAAAAACTTACTGCGAAAAATCGTACGAAAAGGACTCAACATAGTAGAGTATGCACACCGTCACCGCAATGGATCTGGTACGGGAGTCAGGCCAGAACTGAACGACGCCGATAAAACATTTATCGGAAAGAATCTAGCTCTGTCTAACCAGCAAATAGCATCCATTCGAAACTGCGCAGTAGATGCAGTAAAGAATGAACGCAGAGCCCTGGCTGTAAACTACATTCGAAAACATTGGCTCTCAGAAGAAGACAGCGCTATGGGACTACTATTCGGTCTCACCAGGGTCGCGCTTATGACTATGCGCATCTCAATGGGCCTGAAACACAAGAGAGGTAACGGAGATCGTCTCTCATCGAGAAAAATCACACCAACCGCGCTTGGTACTAAAGCAAATCTGCGTTACTCTCTCACGAAGGGCGGAAAAACATTGACTGATATCATCTCAGGGAGAAAAACCTCCCCATCACGCGAGAGCGCGCTCGACAGCTCACAGCTGATATGAACCTTACGGCAGATGCCCGTCATCGCACTCCGCTGTGGTATGCCTCAAGGATTAACCACCCCGAATTTGCCGACAAAGCATACCTTGAAAAAGCCCTTACTGACGCAGGAGGACAATCAGCCCTTGCTTGCGGCAAAACTTTGCCTCACATTGGGGAGAATACAAACCGTCTGTGACAAAGTGAAAGTTGATAAAAGGGCACAAATGGCACATGCGGAAATGGTGGCGCTTACCTGTAGCTTTTGCAACGGCACGATCTACCGGCCAAAATGGTACGTAGAAATGGAAAAGCGTAAGCACCCGCAAAAAAACACCGTTTTTTGCAATCGCCGGTGCTATGGAAACTATAGAAACATACATTCCCAAGGCAATGGTGCAAACGGCACATAACTAAAGCCTTTCGGTTGGTTGTATTATGCGATGCAAACCGCGCGAGCAATTGCGCGGTTTTTTATGTAAAAAGACCAGCGACATGTCGCTGGTCTTTCCAAATTTAGACCTTCACAGAGCTTTTATGCACATTAATGACTTTCTCTTTGTAATCTAATCCATGAGGATCTTCCATTGTAACCTTGAGTAACGCGAAATCACGACCCAATACAACACCTCGTGTTCCCGCCGGATAAATTCGCACCTTCTCCTTTGGGTGAGTACTGCCGGTCTTGAATTCTGTCGTAAGGGTAACAACGTCACCGCGTTTGATTCCGTTGGCTTGTTTTATGCTCATACAATATTTTTTGGTTTGTGTTGAAGAACTGGATTCGCCATCCTCACACGAGGTGCGAAAAGAACAACTAAAAACGGACTCTGCCCAGAGCCCGTTTTTGATGTCAAAGAAGTCTTAACAGCAAGAATCGGCTCTGGGCGGGAGTCCCCAAAAGAAGAAATGAAAGCTGAAAAATTTCCGATTCATGTATTAGATTATATTACTTACCAAGAATTGTCTGTCAAGCCCGCTGAATTTTGGCTCCGCGCATTGCGCGCGGAGTAAAACTCCGCAACGCCAAAATCTAATACCGAGTCAAAAAAGATCAGTCGCTGTGAGAACAATCTTCTCACCGGGCTGAATTTGGCCTTTGATAATTTTATCGGCAATTTTTTGCTCTACCACATCCTGTACGGCGCGGTTCATGGGACGCGCGCCGAATTTTGGATCGCTTCCAAATTTCATGAGGTAATTCACCAGATCATCGGTAACCTCCAAATCAATACCGCGAGTTTTAATGCGCGAGCGAAAACGCTCCAACATCAAGCGCGCGATTGCTCGTAGATTCTTTTCATCTATCGGCTGGAAGAGAATGACCCCATCAAAACGGTTGAGCAGTTCCGGACGAAATATCCCTTGCGAAATAACTGCATCAATAATCTGACTTTTTTTAGCGCCTAAATTCTCACCGTTTTTCACGGCTTCATAGATGATGTCACTACCAGCATTTGAAGTTGCAATGATGATGGTATTGCGCACATTAACTCGCTTGCCGTGCATATCCGAAAAGATTCCTTCATCAAGAATCTGCAGGAAAAGATCCAGCACTTCTTTCGTGGTCTTCTCAAACTCATCTAACAACAACACTCCATACGGCCGCTCCCGTAGCATTGACGTCAGCACCCCGGGCGCATTGGAGGTAAACGACCCGATGAGCTTGCTTAAGGCGTCAGCCGATGTGTACTCGGACATATCCAAACGCAAAATATGATTCTCATCTCCGAAGAAGGCTTGCGCCAAAGCTTTCGTCGTCTCGGTCTTCCCCACTCCGGTCGGCCCCATAAAGAGGAACGACCCCATCGGGCGGTTAGGGCTACCAACACCGGCACGCGAGCGACGCATAGCGCCCGCAATCGCATTGACAGCTTCATCTTGACCGATAACCCGCTGGTGCAAAAGTGTCTCAAGATTCACGAGCTTTTCTTTTTCCACACCCGTAACGATACCCGTCGGAATGCCTGTCTTTGCTTTTACAAATTCAAGCACATCACCGCGGCCGATGCGTTTCTTTTTCTCCTGTCCCGCCTTTGCGGCAAGTTCATACAAAAGATCAATGGCCTTGTCCGGCATCATACCCTCCGTGATATAGCGATCAGCACTCTCGCCAATAAGCGTGAGTGTGGGCTGAGGAATAGAGATTCCCTGTTGCGCCTCTATACCAGACGCGGCATCCTGCAAGGTCTGCGTAAGGTCTGCTGATTCACCCGCCTCAAGAATAATGGTGTCAAATTTAGCGAGTAATATTCCGTCGGGCTCAATCACTTGATGAAACGGAGTGGGGCTTGAAAGGCAAATAAATTGAATCGCCGAGCCGTCAAGATAGGGTGATACAAGACCCACGGCGCTGGAGCCTATATGAGAAACACTTTCTATAAATGCAGGGAAGTCTTCAATCACCATAATGCAATTGCCCGCGGCGGCAACTTCGTCCAACAATTTTATAAATTCATGTTCAAACTTAGTCTTTTCTCCCGCGTCGGAAATAAGACGACTGGCATTAAACAGATATACTTTCTTGTGTACCAAAGCCGGAAAAACGCTTCCATCCTGAACCCGTGCTCCAAACGCGCGCAAAACTTCCATCTTACTTCCCCCATCCTCCCCCACTAAAATCGCGTTAGCTTCCCTCGCTTTTGAAAGCGAGGCTTCCAAACGCCCCTCATCATTTTTAATATAGCTTGGCTTTGAGGAGAATGGCGCAAGACGGTCAGCCGTCAGTTCGTGCGCGTAACGCTTAAGACGAAACGCAGTGCCATAGGACCAGTCGGTGCCGATTCCCTCAATGCGACCAAGGTTATCGCGTGACCACCAGCGCACATGTTTTTTGTACGCGAGCATATCCCGCGATACCCACTGAGCCGCCTCCAAGAGATTTTTCTCCTGTACGCCTCGCTTAAATAAAAAGTCAGCAAGCTCCTTATCCTGATGAAACACTGCCATCGCCAGATCAAATACGCGCAGTGCATCGGAACTCGCCGGAGTTACCGTAAATTGTTCACTGGAGAGTTGAGTCGTCCGGTGCGCCAAGAATTGTTGAAGCTCGATTGCCTCAAGTCCTGCACGTACCAGCATCAATTGACCGTAGGAGAAACGAAGAAAAGCCCCGGTGATGTCTCTTGTGTCTGCTCCAAAGCAAAACGCGGCAACTTCAAAACTCACTCGGGGCTTATCAGACGGTGAGCGCTCGGCAAGAACTTGCACATGGTCAAACCCTCGGAAATAAAAAGAATTAATAAACGAATTGAGCATGAACACGAGCGTCGCAAAGGGTAATAGTAAAAAACAAACACCAGCACCTAAATGTATGATAAGCGGCGCCTGTATAAACAAGGAGGTGAGAAAATCCTCAACGGCAGGGAGCAAAGACAGTGACCCTGTGACACCGGAGAGTAGAGAAAGAATCCACAACAAAGTGAACGTCCGCTCACGCAAGGCTCGAGGGAATGTATTATCCAGTGCTATCGCCGGATAAAAACTCTTTACCGTCTGTGTGAGCTCCCAGTATGTCATACATCAACTGACGAATATTGATAACCCATAGAAAAATGAGACAGGAATAAGTGCCGGCAACAAAATCCACAGAACATAAAATAAGAGACCAGCCCAAAACGCGATGAGTACCGATAGTACTCCAACCACAATCAGTATAAAGCGAAGTAATGCTCCGACCGCGCGCATGATGGTATTTGTCACAACGACTTCAGCGATATCTTCCATATGGAGGCCCGTGCGAGTCCTCTTCTCGCTAATCCTCTGCCACGGGGCAAAGAGTGTTCGTGTAAGTAAGGAAACAGAAAAAAAGTTGTACAGAAACCACAGAAAATTAGTCCAGACCCGAGCGATGTCACGAAGCGCTTCGGTATAGTGCCAATACACATAACTCGGAATAATCAAGAAATAACTCATGTATATAGTATACCGTGATTGTTTTGAGCCTAAAACGAATAAGGTGTATATCTTAAAAAACATTGCATAGAGTCAATATTAGAACTTTAAGCGAGCCCTCTCTTTTACCAGAGCGTTGCGAGAGGTAATAACAAATGCAAGGAGGCGAGTAGCCCAGCACCACTTTCACTCAATAGTACTTTCCGACAACCGGAAATTGCGCAATACACTCAAAAAAAATGTTCATTCTCTCATTTGGTAAAAGTGGTGCTGGACGTTACGAACCAACTATGCATTTTGATTGCCGAAGCATTTTGCTCTGCAAAAGAGAGGGGGAGCGACTTTTACTTGTAGTACACCTTACCTGCAGAGCGAAAATCAATGTATTGGATATGGTCCAGAAATTCTCCGTTTGACGTGGCAATCTCTGGATCATTAAAAAACGCACTCATGTCACTAAGCGTACTCTCAAGACGCCGTGCACCGCTGATCAATATCCTTACCCCTCCTGTAAGACCGATAGTGAAATCAATCTCATCTCCGGGAACCTGTTTTATCGTCACTGTCTGCGGTACTAACCCCAACGAAGGGAGCGACTGCATAAAAAATGAAATCTCTTGAAAGCGATCCGTTGGGAACAAATGACTGCCGAGACTCGGCGGGGTTGAAGATGCGGGGTTGCCTACAAAGCGTAGGTATGCTCCGCCTGAGGAAAAATCTGGCGCTGGTGAGAATAGTAAGCCATCTGTATCAAGAAAATAGCAGAAACTCGCTGTCGGCACATCGGAAGCCGAGGAAGTTGTATTGCACCAAAGCGCATGCGGGGTGCGCTCACGAACCGAGATTAAAAGCATCCGAGTGCCTAATGACGGCCTGTTTAAAACCACCTCACGCAATGCAGGGAATGTTTCCTCCAGATTCTCCACCAGCTTCTGCTTAGGAAAAAGATACATATTTCGCCTCGGAAATAACCAAAAGAACTTTCCCTCTAAAACCGAGTTCGTTTCTGTGACAATTTCCTCCGTTGAAACGAGTTGATTCCCCGCCACCGTTACCTGTCCAATCAATAATTTAGGATTTTGCGAAAAATACCCGACCAGGAGTACCCCCGTGAGAACACCGAGCACACCAAGTAATATATACAACAAATATTTCTCACGGCGGCGGCGCGCCAGTCGAGAAAAATGCGGCCGAGGACCTGCGTAAAAATTCACCATACCATGAAATGATTTGTTAGGACTTACGCGTTTGGCGCATTTCTTTGTTGCTTCGCTTCGATGCTCCCTCACCATACTATGAAGTATGGCTCGGTCGCTTCTCACTCGCGCCTTGAACTGCATCCAAACGCGTAAGTCCTAATATTTGTTACTCTATGATATTCCAATGCGATCCTGTCCCATATAGTCCACCAACACTTTTGGTATTTTTACCGATCCATCCGCCTGTTGGTTGTTTTCAATAAGCGGAATGAGCATACGCGGTGTCGGCATGGCAGTACTGTTTAATGAGTGTGCAAACCTTGCTTTTCCGTCTGCCCCTTTGTATTTAATATTAAGACGCCGTGTCTGAAAATCATGGAAGTAAGAGCACGAATGCGTTTCTCGGTAGCGTTTTTCTGACGGTATCCATGCTTCAATGTCATACTTTTTTACTTGGCCAAGCCCGAGATCTGCACCGCAATTGATAACAACACGATAAGGAATCTCAAGTGCTTGCATAAGAGACTCGGCATATGCCAACAGTTCTTCATGATGCTTGACGCTTACCTCGTGGTTTGCCTCACAGAGAATCACTTGTTCCAATTTAAAGAACTCATGCACACGCATAAGGCCTTTGGTATCTTTACCATGACTGCCTGCTTCGCGACGAAAACAGTCAGAGAACGCGATAATTTTTTGGGGCAATTCGTTTTCTTGGAGAGTCTGATTGGTAAAATAGGCCATTGCCCCAACCTCTCCGGTCCCCGCAAGATACTCGCTGTCCTGTGTGTGATACAGATCATCTTCTCCCTGCGGTAAATATCCAGTTCCCAGAAGCGTTTCGCGGCGTACTAAAGACGGCACAATCATCGGAATAAATTTCTTCGTTCTGAAAAAGCTGTTGGTGAAATTCCAAAGCGCAAATTCCAAAAGTGCTCCCTCATTTTTGAGGAAATACCCTCTGAAGCCCGAGACCTCGGCACCACGGGAAAAATCTGCAAGGTCAAGCTTCTCCATCAATTCAATATGACTCTTTGGTTCAAAATCAAACGACGGTTTCTTTCCCCATGTTCGAAGCTCCTGATTCTGTTCATCACTCTCCCCTTCAGGGACCGACATATCCGGAATGTTCGGCACTTCAAGCATCAACTTACGCCACCTTTTCATAACTTCAGTGAGTTTTTCTTCTTCTACACTGGATTCATCCTTTATACTTTTCATTCTTGCGATAAGCGCCTCGCGAGCTCCTCCAGTGGGTGTACTGGCAATTTGGCCATTGAACTCGTTTTGCTCCGCACGTTTTTTTTCAATAGATGTAAGTAGTGTGCGACGCTCATCGTCGGCTTTTAGGAGCAGACCCACGTCAAACTTCACCCGCTTCTTTTTGGCGGCAAGTTCAATGAATTCTTTATTCTCCCGGATGAATTTTATATCTAGCATAACAGAAAGCTTAGGGCTTAGGGCTTAGGGCTTAGGGCTTTGAGCAAAAACATATACAGACATGATAGCAAAACAAACGTAATAAAAAAAGCGCCCGACCAGTTCAGACGCTTTAGCCGAGAATCAGCAGGTGGTCAAGAACGACAAGTTCTCCATCCGAGCAAGCTTCCCGGTAAGCAGATAGGAACTCAGGCGGATCTTCCAACAGGAAACGCCTCCTGAAACGTCTCCATGCTTGCAAACGACGAGCTTTCAATAATTGGCGTCTGTACTCATATAACTCTTCTGCAAATGTTCTACTCATACAAATTCTCCTTTCCTGATAGCTAATCTAACATATTGTAAAAATAAAAAAAGCAGCTGGATTACCAGCCGCCTTTGCAACAGAGTTCAAAACCCACCCTGTTCTGTCCATACACCGTCGTCTGGAGTTGTTGAGACCTCTCTGATTATTTTTGCCAACACACGCTCACTGGGCCGTCTGGGAGCAAACCTCCACCAACTTCTTCGCTGCTTATTCCCCCGATCAGATTTTACAGATTTTCTTGTTGATTGATTCATATGTACTTTCCTTTCCTGTAATTATGTATAACATAGATACATTACTATGCAACCAGAGATAAAAACATTACCTGTAAAGGATTTTCCGCCACTTTTGGGTGAAATTCCCGATGCACCGGAAACGCTCTATTATCGTGGCACGCTCCCAAACTGGGACCAGAAATTCCTCTGTGTAGTTGGCTCACGCAAATATTCAAGTTATGGAAAAGAAGCCTGCGAGCAACTGATAAGCGGGCTTGCTGGCTACCCAATCGTAATTGTATCGGGCCTTGCGCTTGGAATTGACTCCATCGCGCACAAAGCGGCACTTTCGGCTGGATTAAAAACAATTGCGGTTCCGGGCTCTGGCCTTGATTGGAAAGTCCTCTACCCTGCGGCACACCTCAATCTGGCAAAACAAATTATTCAGAGTGGCGGTACTCTTCTTTCAGAATTTGAAGCAGACTTTCGCGCAACGCCCTATTCATTCCCCCAAAGAAACCGCATCATGGCGGGATTATCAAACGCCGTTCTCGTCATTGAAGCAGAACAAAAATCAGGAACGCTCATCACCTCGCGCCTCGCTACAGAATACAACCGCGATGTGCTTGCGCTTCCCGGTTCAATATTTTCACAGGGCTCGGCTGGCCCCCATATGTTGATTAAGCTCGGTGCGACGCCTGTAACGAGCCCACAAGATATACTGAATGTACTTGGATTCAAAGAAGAAAAAACTGGAACGAAACGTGATTATTCAAACTGCACCCCTGCTGAACAAACCATTCTAGAACTACTCGCCCAACCTATGCCGAAAGACGAGCTCATCCGCGCGTCCGGTCTTACTACGAGCGAAGCAAACACCACGCTTTCTGTTCTTGAAATAAAAGGGTTGATCAAGGAGACCATGGGAGAAGTACGCCTCACCTAAATATTCACTCATTATCTATACACAAACCAATGTATACTAACTTAACGCTATAGCGTTGAGTTAGTATACATACCACTATCCACATTTATTTCTCCGCTCATTGCAGAAAAATGTGGATGATGCGCTTATGTATGTTGACTTCAATACTTTACAGTGTATGCTGTTAGACAGAAAGGATACTTATGTTCAAAAAAATATGGCAGTGGTGGCAAACACGACCTCAAAAACAGTACGAAAAAGCTCTTCGCGTAGCAACAAAAAAAACAAAACCTAGACCGCTGTTCCTCCCATTCGCAGATCTGTTTATTCCAAGGCGCGAAATAGCCAGAATAAAGTTTGTAGAAAAATCAGAAGAATACCGAGCGCTAGGTGCACTTTTACTCAGGAATCACAGTACACGCCTTTATTATGACGGTTCAGTAGGTCTTACCTCAACAGAACAGCTAGAGTTGCTCCGAAGCAGGCGGATTGTCTTCACTATTTTAAAACCGGAGGCTACATGAACAGAACTCAACTGGTAAACTGGGAGAACGTCGTGTTTTACCTTCTTTTTGTTGCTACAAAAGATCGGGCACAAGAACCAATACCGGAATACGATCTTGGTTTATTTATCTCTAGACTGAAAGAAAAGCTACGGGAAGAAGAAGGTGGGCCAAAAGGCCTCACCCAGGTAGAAACACGAGGTCGTGGAGAAACGAGTGCCTACGGAATAGAGGATACCGTCCTACTGTTCTCATTCGCATCAACTTCAGATAAGAAGAGGCTGGATGAATGGTTTGAGAGATTGGGTGCGTGGATCAAAACCCAACTTAATCAAACGGAAGTTGTAATCATTAGGTGGCTAAGTGAAAATGCAAGCCGATTATCCGTTTGTGATTTGAACAATCACGAGACTACCCAAAGGTAACCCAAAGCTGGTTGCCTTTTATTTTTAAAAATTTGCCAAAGTTTTTACATTCGTGTAATACTGGGGGACACTATGAAACTGTTGATCGTTGAATCGCCTGCAAAGGCAAAAACAATTTCAAAGTATTTGGGAAGCGGATACGAAGTAAAAGCTTCGGTCGGGCATGTTCGTGATCTTCCTAAAAGCAACAAGAAAGCCGTTGATATAGAAGGCGGTTTTGTTCCGCATTATGAAATCGCAAAAGGTAAAGATAAGGTCGTCGCTGAACTTAAATCACTCGCCAAAGACGCTACGGAAATTCTCTTAGCTACCGACCCCGACCGCGAAGGCGAAGCTATTGCCTGGCACATTTCCGAATTAATAAAGCCGGACACAAAAATAAAGCCGAAGCGGGTTGTTTATCACGAAATTACTAAAGAAGCTATACAAGAAGCACTGGAACACCCTCGCAGTATTGATAACAATCTCCGCTATGCCCAAGAAGCACGCCGTGTCTTGGACCGTCTCGTGGGCTACGACCTATCGGGCCTTATTTGGAAAAAGGTTCGCTATGGGCTTTCGGCTGGACGAGTACAATCCCCTGCGCTTCGCATTATTATGGAACGCGAACGCGAGATACGCGCTTTCATTCCCGAAACATTTTGGCGATTGACTGCAAGCGTAGAAACTAAAAAGAAAGAAAAACTGCTTTTGGAATGCAGCACCGAGCTACGCGACAAAAAAGAAATGGAACGGATTGTGGAGGCGGGCAACAAGGGTTCGTGGTCTGTTATTAATGTTACTCAAACCGAAACAAAGCGCTCCCCGCGCGCGCCATTCACGACTTCAACCCTTCAGCAGTCGGCAAGCTCACGCCTGGGCTATTCCCCTTCCCGCACAATGCAGATCGCCCAGCGCCTTTATGAAGCCGGACACATCACCTACATGCGCACAGATAGCACCACATTGAGTCAGACGGCGCTCACACAAATTGCAACCGTGGTAGCTAAAAAATACGGAAAAGATTTTCCACAGACGCGTACGTATACGACAAAGAGCAAAAACGCACAGGAAGCACACGAAGCAATCCGTCCCACCGACGCTTCAAAATTCTCCGCGGGAGCATCCGCCGACCAAAAGAAGCTCTATGAACTCATTTGGCAACGCGCCGTGTCTAGCCAAATGACCGATGCGAAGCTTTTACGCACCAAGGTCAGTGCAAACATAAAAGCAAACGGAAATGAAAGTACGATTCCTGAATTTGCAGCCATAGGAACACTGACATTATTTCCTGGCTGGCTTTTAGCAGACACGGGGGCACGCGGCGAAGAAGTTGAACTACCAAAAGTTGCCATTGGGGACCCGCTTAAACTTCTGGAGCTTTCTACTGAAGAGAAACAAACCGAACCGCCGCCGCGTTATACCGAAGCAGGCCTTGTGAAAGAGCTTGAAAAACGAGGTATTGGCCGACCTTCCACCTATGCCTCCATCATGCGCACGATAGAAGCGAGAGGATATGTGGAAAAAGTTGGACGCGCATTAAAACCCACGGATACCGGCGACGTCGTCTCAACTTTTTTGGAGAAAAATTTTGAGCAATACATAAGCGACAGCTTTACCGCTGAAATGGAGGACGAATTGGACGATATCGCCCTTGGTAAAAGAACATACGAAAAAACTCTCGCAGATTTTTATAAACCATTTATTAAAGTTGTGAAAGAAAAATCAAAAACAGCAGAAAAAATAACGAACCTCGGAGATGCGGGAGCCGAATGGAAATGTCCGGTTTGTGGTGGGCCTATGATTATCAAGCTATCCAAGGCAGGGAAATTTATGTCGTGTGCTAAATTCCCCGAGTGTACCGGCGCACGAACGATTGAAGGTAAAGAACTTGAGGGACCGAAGGAAACTGGAGAGCTGTGCCCACTGTGTGGCGGCAAACTCATTGAACGCGATGGCCGTTATGGGCGTTTTGTAGCCTGTTCAAACTTTCCGAAATGTAAATACGTCAAAAAAAGTGCCGAACAAGAAGCAAAAGAAAAAACAGGAGTGATGTGCCCCACATGCAAAACAGGCGAAATTGTTGAACGTCGGGGACGCTTTGGTCCTTTCTTTAGCTGTTCAAACTACCCCAAATGTAATTTCGCAATCAAAGCTCGGCCAACAGGGGCGGTTTGCGACCTGTGCGGTTCTTTGATGATGCAAGGGACAAAGACAATTCCAGAGCGTTGCAGTAACAAATTGTGTGAGAGGCATCAACCTGGCAGAAAGAAAGTGTAGAAGTGAGTCCCGCAGTCCGTGTCGAAACTTCGGCTTCTGTTTTTGTCGGGATGCGACAGTGTATATAAAAGTTGTCAGTAATACCACATGAAAACTGATAGTGAAAGGTGTTTCTACCGACAAAGCCGAAGTTTACTGCAGGAGAAGGAACCAAAACGATTCCCGTACGTTGTAGTAATAAGTTATGCGAAAGACACCAACCCGATCGATCAAGCGCCAAAAAGACAAAATAGAAAAAAACAGCCGCTCGAAAACGAACGGCTGTTAAAGTCAGTACCCATTGTAAATGTAGATGAACTCTGTTGAGATACTTGGAGGAAACCTCTGGCCAAGCGTGGTCCGGAACGAATCCGACGTGACAGCGATAGTTTTCATCTCTCTTGCTATTCCCCAAAAACGACTCTTGTAATCAGTGAAAAAGCTGCTAAGGTAGAATTTACACGCTGATCCCTCGTCAGGAGCCGGTTGTACCGCCATGAATTCCCAATCTCCTTCCGGTTTCTCTTGCTCAAAAATGAGGAAGTCCTTTGGCTCCCTTTTACGTAACACAATGAAACTTGCGTAGCGCTTTGGATACAAACACCGATATATTCCCCAACCAATAACCGATAGTGGCACAACAATGACAAGCCAAAGAACAGTCAAATGCATATCATATTCCTTTCCGCTAAGATTCAGAGCAAAAGATATCACGCCTTTATTAGCGTGTCAACGTGACCGCAATTGAGTTTGGTGAAAATCGATCAGATGCAAGGCGCGGGCGAGGAGCGAACCGAGCAATAGGTGGCCTATTGTGAGGGAGCACCAGAGCCCGCAACGAAGCAGATGAATGATTTTCACCAAACTCCGTAATTAAAATATTTTATAAACTGAAATTCTTTATGGAGTAGAGATCATCGCCACCTTCTGAATCGTCAGAAGAAGAATCGTCAACTGGAACGGACTCTGAAATGGTAATGATTTCATTAACAGCTCCTGGAGGTACAACTGCGTCGATAGGTGGTTGAATAGCATCTACCAGTTTCACTGCCGCAGGTGCAGCTCTTTGTGCAATACGCCGCTCCTCAAGCAAAGCAACAATTGTTTGCAGATCTTCCGGAGAAAAGAAATCTATATGAATCTTGCCACCCTGTTCTTTGCGCTCAATCTGTACCCGCGTACCAAGCGTCTCTGACAATTTCACTTCAATCTCCGTCATTTCAGGATCAAACGAACGATCTTTCTTGCGCACACGCTCAACGGCTATACGTCGGGCAACACCCTCGGCTTCACGCACGGTCATCTTATTGATAATAATCTCTTTATATAACGTCAACTGTTCTTCCGGACGATCGGCAAGCATCAAAATTGGCCTCGTGTGTCCCTCTGAAATTTTACGGCTTGCAAGAGCTAAAAGAACTTCCTCGGGCAACAATAAAATACGCAGCGTGTTAGAGACATACTCACGACTCTTCCCTATTTTCTCTGCAATCTCACTATGCTTGTAAGAAAACTCTTCCGCAAGTTTCTGAAACGCCTTTGCACGATCAACAGGATTTAAGTCCTCACGTTGCAAATTCTCAATAATAGCCAGTTCCAATTTGACCTTGGAATCATTGGAATCGGTACGGATAATTGCCGGCACCTGGGTAACTCCAGCGATTTTGGAAGCACGTAAACGTCGCTCGCCTGAAATAAGCTCATATTCAACAGCCAATCCTCCTTCCGGTTTTTGCACCTCTTTCCGCGTTACCACCAAAGGCTGCAGAACACCATAGGTTCTAATAGACTCTGCCAGGTCGTTTAAGGTCGCGTCATTAAACTCCTGACGAGGCTGGTACGGGTTTGGCTTGACCTTATCAACCTCTATCCAAAATATTGCGTCGCCGTAAAAATGAGACATGGGAAATTAAATTAGTATGCGTATATGATAACACGGCGGTCGTTTGAGTAAAATCAAAATTGGTGATAATTTAAGTGGACAGCGCAGGCCGGGATGGCGCCCGAAACGTTGCTGTCGCAACGAACAGGCAAGGAATTTGTAGATCTATCCCGTCAGAAATTCAGAAGGGGGGAAAAATTGTTTCGTAAGATATACTTATATTGTAGGCAGTTGAATCGAGTACAGTGCGAAAGTCTAAGAATTTCTGTTGGGACGCACACAACTCCAGGAACACTGTTCTTTCTTATGCCGGAGTGATGAAATTGGCAAACATGCACGACTCAAAATCGTGTGCTGAAAAGCTTGTGGGTTCAAGTCCCACCTCCGGCAACATGAAGCAAAAGATTGTTGTGGTTGTTGGCTCTACGGCCGTCGGGAAAAGTGCGCTCGCTGTCCGGCTCGCGCGCACATTTAATGGCGAGATTATTTCTGCTGATTCAAGACAAGTGTATCGCGGACTCAATATTGGGACCGGGAAAATCACACACCATGAAATGCAAGGAGTGTCGCACCACCTACTTGATGTCACCAATCCAAAGAAACAATTCAGTGTTGTACGATATATCGTACCAGCTGAGAAAACAATCGCGGATATTTCTTCACGCGGCAAAATCCCCATTATTTGTGGTGGAACCGGGTTTTACATTTCTGCGCTTGTTGATGGAATCGTGTTACCTGATGTACCAGCGAACCCCGATCTTCGCACACGACTAAAGAAGAAAACCCCTTCCGAACTGTTCCAAATACTGCAGAAACTTGACCCTCGGCGGGCGAAAGAAATAGATAAATACAATGCGCGTCGCATTATTCGGGCAATTGAAATTGCGGAAGCTCTCGGAAACGTTCCGAAGCTTTCTGCACTTCGCCGTTATAATCCACTTTTTATTGGCATCACCCTAGCACCTCAAGAATTACAAAAACGTATCCGCGTCCGACTATTTAAAAGAATGCAACAGGACATGGTTGCTGAAGCTAAACGTCTGCATATCGGAGGACTTTCATGGAAGCGCATGGATGAGTTGGGGCTTGAGTACCGATATCTCGCACTACACTTGCAAGGAAAATTGACCAGAGCAGAAATGCTAAAAAAATTAAACACCGAAATCTGGCATTATGCCAAACGCCAGATGACCTGGTTTAAACGAGACAAACGAATCAAATGGTTTACTGATCCCTTTTCTAAACCCACCAACGAAAGAATCAAAAATATCATTCTCAAATTCTTGAGAATTTGAGAATGAATGGGTATGTAAAAAAGGCCATGCGCATGATGCATGGCCTTGTAAATTAGTGAGAATTGTTGAGTCCCTTGAAGAGTCCCAATATTCTTCTGTTAATCGTTTCTTTGTTCGTCCCTATCGGGAAACAGAACTGTGGATGAGCTGGATGGAGACGCTTACCTCGATTCCAACTACGGATTGATATAGTCACCCCAAATGACCTTTCGACAGAAACACCACCAACCTCTTTGCTGACCGTAAAGTCCCTTCCGCCGTAATCTTCAGGTGAACGTGGCGGATGACGAGTAAAACTCTTGATCTGCCCAAAATCCAGCAATTTCTGTAAATAACCCTCAACAGTGCTTTCAAACGCTCGGCCATACTCTGACATTCTCAGTGAACGTCGATCTGCAAACTCCTGACGACTGCGAGTAGTACGCATAGTTTCCTTCACCTCCCTTCTATATCTGACAAGAGATTAGAGCCTAATGTCCATTTTGTCAAACGACCGGCAAAGAATTTCATTCTAACATTCTGCAGAATGTTAGAATGATTTTTAGTATCTCTTATATTAGATATTTTTACTGGGTCGTTTGAGATATTTCGTTCCTTTCAACTTGTCGGGTAAATAGCTTTCTGTATCGTACTTTTGATAATCCTTACCGTAGCCAAGCTCTTTCATAAGTTTAGTTGGCGCATTGCGGATTTTAAGTGGAATGGGAAGATTACCAGTCTCACGCACGTCAGCCTGTGCGGCACGGAGGGCGTCGTAGGAACTGCGGTCTTTGGCGGCAAGAGCGAGATAGGCTACGCCGTGCGCAAGATTGATAGCCGCTTCTGGCAATCCAACTGTTTCAACTGCTCTGAAGACTTCGTTAGCAAGCACAAGCGCCGTAGGTTGTGCGATTCCAATATCTTCAGACGCAAATATTACCATCCGTCGCGCGATGAACTTTGGGTCTTCCCCACCCTCAATCATTCGTGCCAAGTAATAAATTGCGGCATCAACATCGCCCGCCCGCATGCTCTTTATGAATGCAGAAATGGTGTCGTAATGCTCGTCTCCTTTTTTATCAAAACGAAGAAACGCATGTTGGAGAGTATCTTTGAGCGTTTCCACCGTTACTTTTTTGTAAAGTTCTTGCGCGTTCTCAAGCACGGTGATCGCAATACGTGCATCACCATTCGCCATTTCTACAAGCCACTCCAATGCCTTCTTGTCCAGAGGTATCTTTGTGCGCTTGATGATTTTCTTGAGCTCATCAGCGGTCAGTGGTTTTAGTACGAACACGCGACAGCGCGATAGAAGTGCGGAAATGATTTCAAAACTTGGATTTTCCGTGGTTGCACCAATGAGCGTTAGCTTCCCTGTCTCAACATACGGAAGTAAAAAATCCTGCTGGGCCTTGTTGAAACGATGGATTTCATCCAGAAATAACAAGCGAGGTCGCTGGTCTAAAAGCCCCGGTTCATCCACAATGCGCTTGATATCATCTTTGCCGGCAGACACCGCCGAAAGTTCATGCAGCTGTGCATCCAGCGCTCTCGCGTAAATCTTGGCGAGCGTGGTCTTGCCAACACCAGGCGGCCCCCAAAGAATAAAAGAAAAAAGATGCTTCTTTTCAATAGCAACGCGCAAGGGTTTACCAAGCCCAACCAAATGTTCTTGCCCCACAAACTCTTTCAGGGATTTCGGACGTATTTTTGATGCGAGGGGTTCCATGCGGGCCCACGAGGATTCGAACCTCGGTCTGCGCTTTTGGAGAGCGATATTCTACCACTGAACTATGGGCCCTTAGGTTTTAGATTATACCAGAAAGTTACAGAGGGCAATGAGAAAGTCCGTTCGCATGTGCGAACGGACTTGGTTGAATTACTTTCGGTTATCCTTTACCGCCACCACCTCCACTACTTTCACCACTAGGGATGTAGGGCGCGGGTTCTTGAAACTGAGCTGGATTCCAATCAGGGATTACGTACCAGACTCCAGTGCCAAACTGGATGGGCACATAAGGCGGACCTGAGGCGGCTTTGTTATATTGCCACGTCTGACTCCCCTGCGCTCTGACCCAGTATCCGATGGGATAAACTCCTTCCGTTGTAGAAACGGAAATATTTATCCAGGCGGGATGCGAAGTAACCACCTCGTACGTCTTGTTGAATCCTGTTCCGGAGTACGACTGAATCGTATCCTGAATCACTGTAGGATCGCGGTACGACAGCAGATTTTCAATGTGCGCGCTTTCCGCTTGAGCAACCAACACGGTAGGTGACAGAATAGCGCCGCCGTCCTTTAAGTTGTAAACGCGCTGTGTACCGTCTTTGAACGTAACCACAACATATCCGCGTCCAGCAAAGCCGGACTGGATGTAGACCTTGTTGCCATACCCGTACAAAGACACTTTCTGCACAGTACGCCCATCTGCCGGATCTAGGTACCAGAACTCTGCGTGTTCCACGGGCTGATCAAACTTGATCGGTACCGTGTAGGCGAGGTAGAGCGTGAACCGGAACTTAGGTAGATGCGAGCCACCTTTACCATCCACTGGATACGCCGAGACACCACCGTTAAAAAGTGTGTCTCCATCTGCATTCGCCACGTATCCGAACATGGAAACCCAATCCTTCGTATTGGCCACCGTGATTTTGATACTGGTGTTCGTAAAGAACTTCAGCACTTCACCAGAGGTGCGACTGGTGGACCAAGTTTCCTGTGGGGAAACCTGCTGGGCACCAATCTGCCCCGGACCGTAGAGATACAAGGCGGAACTTCGCGCCTGTTCAACCGCGTATGCGGCCAAAGCCGAACGGCTAGATAGAAACGCGAGGTTTGTTTGAGCCCACGCGGTGCTAACCACGAGGATGAGTGAGAATGTAACTGCAGTGAGAATTCTTTTCATTTCTTATTACCTTTCTGTATTTGTTGTGGTTGTTGGTTGATTACTTTTCAATCGTAACATCCGCCGTCGCCGTGAGGGTGACGGTTTCCGAAACTACTTCCGGCTTGTCCGACACCTGCTCCGTGACCTTTTGACTGCGTTTGAGTGTGGAGACAAAAAAAAGTCCCACCGTGATGAGTGCAAGCGATGTAATCGCGATACACAATGTCTTTGTCTTTTTCATGATTTGTTTCAGGTATAATTGCCCCTCGCATTCACACGCTACCGCACACGCGGAAGCTAACCGTATGTAATTGTGAAGAACAAAAAAATCAGAGCGAGAACTCTGTATGCCAGAATACTAGCATACCGTATTCTACCTGTCAAGTCTCACGTTTCTAACATAAACACAAGCCCCTGTACAGGGCTTGTGTTACTTCTTAGCCTCCTTATGTGGAGTACGTTTTTTGCACCAATTGCAAAACTTCGCAAGCTCAATTTTACGCTCCACTTTCTTCTTATTTTTACTGCTCCAGTAATTCGTGCGCTTGCACTTGGAGCAGTTGAGTTTTATAAGTCGTTCTTGTGACATGATTGATTTTTAATGAGCGAAGCGATTATAAAAATCATCACCCCGCTCTAATTTTACCGTTTTGAACGAAATGTAACATACACCTACCATCAAATATCGGGTTTGCAAACGCGGTTTGCGGGCCCGTATAGCGCATCCTATATTCCGCGAAGCGAACCACCGCCGCATAACTTGTAAAATTAGGACGGGGTAAACGTAAAAGACAGACCGAAATATAACGCAGATCATGGAATAACGCAAATTAACGGTAGATGCGCTTAATCAGAGGATTTAGTCGAGTGACAATCTCATAATTAACTGTGTCGCAGAGAAGTCCTAATTCGTCTGCAGTAATCTCCTCACTACCATCACGGCCAAGCAACGTGACTTCGTCCCCTACCTCTGCTTTTGGCACATCAGTCACATCAATAACAATCATATCCATAGATACGCGGCCGATAACGTGAACTCGCGTCCCCCGCACAATCACGTGCCCTACTGATGAGAGTGCTCGTGGGAATCCATGCCAATAGCCAATGGGCGCTACCGCAAGCTTTGAATCACGCTCCAACATTTCTGTTAAATCATACCCAACACGCTCCCCTTTTTTTACTTTTTTAACTTCTGATATCATAGCTTTCCATGAAAGTACAGGTTTAGGTGCTAAGCGATATTCTGCATAGGAACGAACTTCTCGTGATGGCCATAGGCCATACAGTCCTATACCGATACGCACCATATCTAGATGTGAATCGGGAAATAGAATCGCACCGGCGGTCGCGGCGGCATGTTTAACCGGATGGAATCCTTCCTTGGCAAGTGCCTCTGTCCACTTTGAAAATTCTTGTAGTTGCCGGTTCGTGTATGACGGAAAAGAAGGATTTTTCGCAGCTGCAAAGTGCGTATAGACGCCTTCCAGATGAGCTTGACGCTTAGAGCTTAATGCTTGGAGTTTTTGGACAACCAAAGGAAGCTCGGAAAGTTCAAAGCCTTGCCGATGCATGCCTGTATCAATTTTCAAATGGATTTTCAGAGGCTTACTTACACTTTCTGACGCAAGACTCTCTAGTGCGGGCATGTTGGAGATGGTAATGTTTACATCAACCTCTGCTGCACGTGCTACATTCTCGGGAAGTGTGTACCCGAGCACCAGTATCTGCGTTTTGATGCCGTCAGCTCGCAGAGCAAAAGCCTCAACGACTGAATCCACTCCCAAAAAGTCTACGCCGAGTTTCTCTACCTCGCGCGAAAAATCCATTAAACTATGCCCATAGGCATTGGATTTAACCACTGCCATAAGCTTGGTTTTTTTACCCAAAAGCGCGCGGAAGATCTTTACATTGTCTGCTATAGCCTTGCGGTCTACCTCAATCCATGTGCGAAGCCCATTCGTCTTGCCCGCTAAAAGTCTGTCTGTTTTGATTGTTTTCATAGGAATGTTAGACAGTATATACAAAACGAGCAGAAAGAAAAACCCGTGATAGAATAGAAATATGGAAAAGGAAAAAGCACTTCAAGCCCTTTCGCGAGAGCTCATGGAGGCAAAGTTACCCCTTCTAGAATCAAATCTGGTATTCGGCGAAGGAAATATCAATTGCCAAGTATTGTTTATCGGTGAAGCCCCCGGACAAACTGAAAATCAGCTGAAACGTCCATTTGTCGGGCGGGCGGGGAAACTCTTGGATGAGTTGATTAAAAGTGTCGGATGGAAGCGTGAGGATGTTTACATCACTAATATCGTGAAGCGCCGCCCGCCCGAGAATCGCGATCCCCTGCCTGAAGAAATTGAAGCATACAAACCTTACCTTTCACGACAGATTGAAATCATAAATCCAAAAATTATCGCGACGCTCGGACGCTTTTCTATGAATTATTTTCTTCCCTTTGCAAAAATTACGCGCGACCAAGGAAAAACATTTGAAGTAAACGGCAGGGTCATTTTTCCACTCTTTCATCCCGCTGCAGGATTGCGCAACCCGAACATGCTGAAAGAATTGAAAGAAAGCTTCAAAAAACTTCCTGATGTCGTTATAGAAGCCACGAATCTAAAAGCAAACGCGAAAAAAGAAGCTGCTGACGCCGCCGAGCCGATACAGCGCGCCAATCGTCCGCAGGACAGCTTATTTTAAATCATTGAGAGAGCGGTGTGGCTGTGTTATTATGCCAGAGACATGCGCCGGTCGGATAGCGGCTATTCCAGGAGACTGTAAATCTCCGGCCCATTGGGCATCGCTGGTTCGAGTCCAGCCCGGCGCAAAAACAAGCAGGCAAAAACCTGCGACTGAATCCTTCCGTCACACACTCGCTTGGGCTGGGCAAATTTTTTGGCGAGGATGTGGATAACTATTCTTTGGTTTTCTACTTTTGTTCTAGTATAATTGATGTGCATGAAACAAGCCATATTTATATGATCACAAAACGCCAAAAAGAAGTCCTAAACTTCGTAGAAAGCTATTCACAAAAGAAGGGATACTCTCCTTCATTTGAGGAAATCAGAAAGCGGCTCAAGCTTGCTTCTGTTTCAACTATTCATTTTCATATCTCAAAACTCAAAGAGGGTGGTTATTTAGGAAAAACAGAAAATAAGGCTCGTGCTATTAGTGTGGCGTCTAAGGATCCAATGATAAAAATTCCACTTTTGGGAACTATCGCCGCCGGTGAGCCAGTAGAGGCGGTTCGCCAAAATGAATTTATTGCCGTTCCAAAAAATATATTACCTGCCACTGGCAATCTTTATGCTCTGCGCGTAATTGGAAATAGTATGATTGATGAGAATATCAAAGATGGAGATGTCGTCTTAGTAAAACAACAAGATACCGCGGAGAATGGAGAGCGTGTTGTTGCTTTGATAGATAACCATGAAGCAACACTAAAGAAATTTTATCAAGAGCGAGGACATATTAGATTGCAACCCGCAAATAAAACTTTTGAGCCGATTATTATAAAAAAGGATCGGGATATTAAGATTCAGGGAGTTGTCATTGATGTTATTAGAAACGAGGAAGAGCGGCAGGCGGAAGAAATCACAATAACAAAAGAAATTAAAAGAGAAAGAAAACTACCACTCAATCAAATAATTCTAGGAGATGCCGTTCAAGAACTACGGAAACTTCCCGACGAAAGTTGCGATGTCGTCATAATTGATCCGCCCTATAATATCGGTAAGGATTTTGGAAATAACATAGACAAACGAGAACTTGGGGAATATGTAGAATGGTGTAAAAGTTGGATAAACGAAAGCATAAGAATTCTAAAACCGAATGGAACAATGTTTATTTACGGTTTTAGTGAAATTTTGGCCTATCTTTCAATAGAAATTCCGATACAAAAACGATGGTTGATTTGGCACTATACGAACAAAAATGTTGCTTCGCTAAATTTTTGGCAAAGAAGTCATGAGGCTATAATTTGCGCGTGGAAGGATAAGCCTGTTTTCAATAGAGATGAAGTAAGAGAGCCGTACACAGATGGCTTTCTGAACGGAGCCGCTGGAAAGGTACGAAAAGGAACGCTGGGGAGATTTAGTAGTAGTGGTTTAGAAACCGTTTATAAAGCGCACGATGGTGGAGCTTTACCGAGAGATGTTATCAAAATTCCTGCTCTTGCTGGTGGAGCCGGAATGATTGAGAGATGGTTTTTGTGTAAAACCTGTGATTCTGTTTGCGAGCCACGACAACTGAAACACCATGATGGGCATGAAATAATGAAGCACCCGACACAAAAACCATTTGAACTATCTAAAAAATTGATAAAATCTGCTATGCCGAAAAAAGATGGCGTTGTACTAGTACCTTTTGTCGGTACTGGTTCGGAGTGTGCGGCGGCAAAAGAATTGGGCCAATCGTATATTGGCTTTGAGATAAATCCTGATTATGTAAGATTGGCAGAAAAAATGGTGGGCGATAAAAAATCGGTTGCGAAATTATTTTAGAGAGCTGTCTATTTCTTTTTTCTTTTGCTCGAAAGCATAGAGCGCGAAAACGACAAAACCATTTGGGAATCTTTTTAATTCTTTGTTTTCTTGAAATCTCTTATACGGGAGTTTATACTTGCCATCGTTTTTCTTTGGGTTTTCGAAATAATGACTGCTTGGGACTTCGTAATTAATATCAATAAACTGCCCTTCTATTTTATTTTTAACACCACCCTTACCACGCCTTACCTCACCGCTGAATGACTTCTTTTTAACTTGGTAATTCAAAATTATTCCTTTATATCTAACCTGAAAATCGACTCCTTGGTAATCAAGTTCGCCAGACATTGCAACTGTGCCTTCACCGAAAACTGACTCTGCCACATAGCCGGCATGTATTTGAGTAATAATACTTGCCCAAGTACGATAAATTCTTGCGGGAAGTCCGCGATAAAAACAATCCTTGCACATTGTTATTTTTTGTCTAAAAGATTCAATTTCCGTTTTTTGCAAACTCAAATACTCTTTATAAAAATCTTCAAAAGATAAAAATTTCTTTTGATCCCAATACACTTTGTAGAGCATGTTGATTGCCTGAACTTCTTTAGGCAAATCCATTTCTACAATCTTAATGGGCCTATACTTGTCGCGATAGGATTTAAGGTCAACTGATTGTAAAAAGCTGTCGAATTTTTGTACCAGCATAAATTATAAAAAATATGAGGACAACTTCTTGTATATCTTTACAAAAGAGAGGGCAAGCGACATTCTACACCCCCACCCTCTCCTCCACCTTCACCTCTTCAATAATCGCGCCTTTGCGGCCTTTCTTGACGTCAAAAACAAGCTCCCCATTTTTGAGCGTTACTGAAATAGAACCACCGCGCAAAATTCCTTTGGAAATCATCATGGAGGCAATAGGGTTGAGAAGTTTCGTTTGAATCAAACGTTTCAGTGGTCGCGCGCCATACTGTGGGTTGTACCCTTCCTTTGCCAAAAAGGTTCGTACTTCATCGGTAAGGTCTAAGGTAATTTCTTTAGCCACAAGACGTTCGCGCACCAGAGCAATTTGAAGGTCTACAATTTGGCGAATTGCTTCGGGACTTAAAATGTCAAAGACGATAATTTCATCCAAACGGTTAAGAAATTCCGGTCGGAAATTATCTTTAAGCGCATCCATCACCTTCCCTTTCACATCTTCGTATACCGCACGCGCACCCGGATTTGCCACAAAGCCCAGACTTTCCATTTTATCAATGTATTGCGCACCGATATTGGAGGTAAGAATGATAACCGTATTTTTGAAGTTGACCACGCGTCCCTTTGCATCGGTAAGTCGCCCATTATCTAAGATTTGAAGAAGCACGTTGAACACTTCGGGGTGAGCTTTCTCAATTTCATCAAAGAGAATCACCGAATACGGGCGGTGACGGACGGTCTCGGTAAAGGTTCCACCTTCGTCATAGCCAACATACCCAGGAGGAGCCCCGATAAGTTTTGAAATAGCATGCTTCTCCATAAATTCAGACATATCCACGCGAATGAGTGCTTTTTCATCATTGAACATGAATTCCGCAAGGGCTTTCGTGAGCTCTGTTTTTCCTACACCGGTAGGACCCAAAAACATAAACGAGCCGATGGGGCGATTGGGATCAGAAATTCCTGCGCGTGAACGCTTCACGGCGTCTGCAATCTTTGATACGGCATTCTCCTGACCAACAATTCTCTTCTTAAGCTCATCTTCCATGCGCACGAGTTTCGTGGCTTCCCCTTCAAGCATGCGCGTAACGGGGATACCCGTCCATCGTGAGACCACATCAGCAATATCATTCTCGGTGATATCTTCCTTAAGCATTCGTCGCGATCCCTGCAAACGCTTCAGACGTTTCATCTTTGCTTCCAATTCTTTTTCAAGCGCAGGAATGCGCCCATAGCGGATTTCTGCCGCGCGCGCGAGGTCGGCGCGTGCTACCGCGCCGTCTGACTCAAGACGGAGGGTTTCCAAATTCTTCTTTATGTCTTTCATCTCGGTCAGTGTCTCTTTCTCGTTTTTCCATTTGAGCTCAATCTCAGAAATTTCCTCTTTAAGATCTGCGACTTCCTTTTCAATCTTCTTCACGCGATCTTTCGCCTTCTTTGAAGTCGCGACTTCTTTCTTGAGCGCTTCGTGTTCTATTTCAAGGCGCGTGATTTTCTGGTGCGTGTTCTCCAATATCGGTGGCTTACTCTGCAAAGAAATCTTCAGCGATGAAGAGGCTTCATCAATCAAATCAACCGCTTTGTCGGGAAGAAACCGGTCGGTGATATAGCGAGAACTTAAATTAACCGCTGCAACGATTCCATCATCGGCAATATGCACACCGTGATAAAGCTCATACTTTTCTTTCAGGCCCCTAAGGATAGTAACCGCGTCTTCAATTGAAGGTTCTGAAACAAAGACCGGCTGGAAACGCCTCGTGAGGGCGGGGTCCTTTTCTATATGTTTTTGATATTCTTTAAGTGTGGTCGCACCAATAGCCCGCAATTCCCCGCGCGCCAGCGCGGGTTTGAGCATATTGGATGCGTCCATTGAGCCCTCGGCGGCACCCGCTCCTACAATGGTGTGTATTTCATCAATAAAGAGAACGAACTTCCCCTCCGCGCGCTCAATTTCCTTCATAATGTTCTTAAGTCGCTCTTCAAACTCGCCGCGGTATTTTGTTCCGGCAATCAAAAGCCCGAGGTCAAGTGAAACAAGCTCTTTGTCTTTTAGTGATTCAGGAACTTCGCCGCTTGAGATACGCTGAGCGAGACCCTCTACAATCGCAGTCTTGCCCACTCCTGCTTCTCCGATTAAAATCGGATTGTTCTTCGTTCTGCGTGAGAGAATTTGAATAATACGTGAAATCTCCTGATCGCGACCGATCACGGGGTCCAGTTTATTTTCTGTCGCAAGCTTGGTGAGACTGCGAGTGTATTTTGCCACTGAACGAAACCGCTTGGGCTGATTGACATCAGTTATTTTTGAGCTGCGAAGCTCTTCCAAAACGCGCAGTACCGCATTTTTATCCACCCGAAAACGGGTGAGCATCTCCCGAGCCTGTCCGGCAACGTCAAACATCGCGAGAAAGAGATGTTCAACGGAAATGAACTCATCTTTGAGACCTTGCGCGACTTTGGCTGAATATTCAATCGTCTGCGCGAGCTCAGGCGTCAAATAGACCTGGTACGAGGGGGTAAGCACCTGTGATGTTTCGGGGGCTTCAACTGCTTCAAGCAACGATTCAGTTAAAAGCGTCGTGTCCAATTCAAGTTTTTCTAAAATAGAAACCACAATGCTGTCCTCCTGCAGCACCAGCGCGACAAAAAGGTGTAGTGGGTTGACGTGATTTTGCCCACGTTCAATAGCCAGCTCATGAGCGCGCCGGATGGCTTCTTTTGCTTTAGTCGTGAAATTTTGAAATGGGGGCATAGATATATATTATACCGCTCTGACTATCCTGCTTAGTATACAATATTTTTCCCGACTCTTCCGTTATGGAGTTTGGGCCGCGGCTCCAGGCGCTTTAGGAGAAACGTAGCTCTGTAAAATAGCCGCTATGACATTACTGGGGAGCACGACGAAACGGTCATCACGAAGAATACGGAAACCTACGATTTCGGTTGAAAGATTCATAAACAGGCCTCCTGATACATTTTCCGGGGGGTGAATGCTCGTGATTATCTCAATGACTTTCTTGACGGATGCCACTTCAGTTGTCGTTGCCTGCTCGGACTTCGGTGCCTCGATCTTTAAATTAGATATGATACCGGTCTCCACTGCATTGCTCGTTTTTCCTCCCAAAAATACGAGGGCTTGTCCAAGTTTGAGCTGATCAGAATTTCCAAGCGTTGATGGTGTAAATGATGCGCTTACTTTATCGGGAAGACTTACTTTGTATAACACAATCGAACCTTCTGGGCTTGACGTAGCCGTCAGGGCATAGATTTTATCATCAGAAAAGTTTGCCATGTAATGACCTTCACTACTTACCATATTTTTATCAAGCGCGATAATACCATCTTTGGTCAACACCAAACCCAGTGCTAAAAATTCAGTCTGGCCATTACCAACATCCCTTAACACACGGACTAAACTTGGAGCATTTTTCTCTATAGCCGCAATAACCTGATCGTCTTCTTTAACGACCACTGTTTCCTTCGTCACCACTGACGTACTTTGGGAGGGGCTCTGCACGACACGCTCAATCGTGTGCTCCACCACTCGGTTGATTGTCTGCGTCACTGCAGGTGGGACTTGCTGCATGAGCGCGACAGTCACAATCCCCGTTGCAATAGAAGTCACAAAGCTTACCAGAAGCGTGACGAGAATGATTTGCTGTTTGGTTAGATCCTCCATCCCGTTAGAAATCAATTAGTTTATTAACGTCAATCCGTAATGATTTTTATATAGTACTGGCACTTTATTCATCCCGCAACGGTCGTCTCAGGACGACCTATTTCTAACGGGATCCATAGATAAGCCGTATTGTATCAAGAAAAATCAATTCGTCAACCCAGAGTGAATTTTAGCATTATGAAGTTACACTTCACGCACGAAGTGCAGTGCCAAAATCAATTACTGGGTCAATATTTTTTGCAGTCCAGAAATAGCATGGTCAATATCTTTCTTCGTGCTCGTGCGACCAAGCGTAAAGCGAAGTGATGATTTCTCTAAGCCATCAGCTCGGCCAAGAGATTTAACGACGTAGGATTCGCCCTTATCTTCAAGACACGCGCTCTTTGTAGAACAAGCGATGCCGAGGGCATCCAGTTGTATTACAGTAAATTCGGTATGAAGCCCTGGTAGTGAAAAATTAATATTATTCGGTAAACGCTCCGTCCGGCTCCCATTTATGAGGGCTGTTGGGATTTTTCTATCAAGTTCGCTGAAAAAATAATCTCGCAGACGTGTGATTCTTTCTGATTCTTTTTCATGCCGTTTCACGGCGAGTTCAAATGCCTTTGCAAACCCAACTGCAAGCGGCACATTTTCCGTACCGGGACGTATTCCTCTCTCCTGCCCTCCCCCGTACAGAAGCGCAGATACGAGAGTCCCACGTCTGACATAAAGTATTCCAATTCCCTTCGGACCGTACATTTTATGACCATCAAGCGTAATTAAATCGGCACCGAGACGATTTTGATTGACATTTAGATACAGCGATGCCTGACATGCGTCAGTGTGTAGGCGAATCGGCAGATCTTTTCGTGTTTGATTTATTTTTTTCAAAAGCGCGCTGATCCTACCAACGGGCTGAACGGTGCCAATTTCATTATTCGCTAGCATTATTGAAACCAGAACGGTTTGAGATGTGACAAGCTTTTCAAGTTCAGTCACAGAAATAATGCCCTCGCTTGAAACTGAAAGCCATGTGACTTTGACTCCTCGTTTAGATAAGTTTATTAAACATTCTCTTACCGATGAATGCTCTATCGCAGATGCGATGACGTGCATACCACCCAAAGCAACGCTTTTTTCTTCAAGCGCATGTATATACCCGAGGATTGCTAAATTATTTGCTTCGGTGCCACTAGCGGTAAAAATAATTTCAGTTGAGTGGGCCTGTAGCACTCGCGCGATTTTTGTACGCACTTCGGACAGCGCGCGCTCCGCGCGCGCACCCTCAGCATGCAACGAACTCGGATTTCCAAAATCACGCGACCAATACGGACGCATCTCGCGCTCTACGAGTGGGTCTAGCGGCGTGGTTGTCGCATAATCAAGATATATCCTCTTCTTTGACATAGTCACACTATAGGCCAAGAGATTAAGTGCCGCAAATTAAAAAGCCCTCGCTATATGCGGGGGCTTGAGATAGGAAAAATGCTCATAGCGCATTCCATGCTAGCTCCACTCTGTCAAATCTGACAGACGAAGAGCAGAATCCAGCCTGTCCCAGAATTTCTTTGAGACTAGATTCATCCTGATACGGAAACCAAACGTATCTATACGGTTCTGGACGGACAGCCTTCATCTTTTTCTCCTCCTCAGTTTCTTCTTTTATTGGAGGCGGTAAAGGAATGACGCCTGACTGGCCGAAGGACACGCCTCTTGCCTGAAGATAACACACCAATGTTTGGAGATTTCCAAGATCTTTTCCCTTTTCATCCGCATACAAAGTAACGGACCAATCATTCACTTCCGCATACATACAATTCCTTTCACAAAGAACTAGTTGTTCATCTTCTTTCGCATTTCGGTATCCCGAAACGAAAGCCAGCTCTCCGGTGGAGAGCTGGCTTGTACCTGAATTGTTTGAATTATTTAGACACAAGCAAGACCTCCACCTATATGTAGTTCATTAATAATGGCAATAATAATTTCGGCACGTCTGTAACTCATACAAAGTATCGTACCTCTAAATAATAAAAACGCAAGAACTGGTAAAAAACGAATCTCTGTTGTATAATCAAGTGTCTTACACGCCCCCAAAAATCACTACCGTGCCGCATACAAAGGAAAAAGGAATAAGAAAACGTCCCCCCGTCATTGTCATCATGGGGCATATTGACCATGGTAAATCAACACTTTTGGATTACATAAGAAAAAGCAACACAGTTGCTAAAGAGACCGGTGGCATCACCCAGCACATGGGTGCGTATCAAACCCTCTACACTGATAAGGCCGGTATCGTACATACGCTCACTTTTCTTGATACACCCGGGCACGGAGCATTTCGTACCATTCGTGAACGTGGAGCAAAAGCCGCCGACCTCGCGGTGCTCGTTATTTCCGGAGAAGACGGCGTCAAACCGCAAACACTGGAGGCTCTCACCTGCATCAGGGATGAAAGAATTCCTTTCGTCGTTGCTATCAATAAAATAGACCGACCTAATGTGGATGTAGAACGCATTAAAGGAAGTCTGGCTGAGCACGAAATTTATGTAGAAGGCTATGGCGGGGATGTCCCTGTGGTCGCCATTTCGGCACTTACCGGAGAAGGAGTACCCGAACTGTTGGAGATGCTGATGCTTATGGCAGAAATGCAAAACTTTACCGGCGATGCGACTAAAGCCGCAGAAGGTGTGGTCATTGAAGCGCATATGGACAACAAAAAAGGGACAACGGCGACACTCGTTATTAAAGATGGCACACTTTCCGTCGGCGATGTCGTTGTATCCGGCAATAGCTTCTCACCCGTTCGCTCCATTGAAGACTACACGGGCACACACATCAAAGAAGCTCCGTATGGAAGCCCCGTACGCATTGTGGGGTGGAATAAAGTGCCCGTAGTCGGTATGACCTTTGGCACGGTGGGTACAAAAAAAGAAGCTGAAGCCATCATAGCGCGAGAGCCAGCACGTAAAAAACGCGCGGATAATGTTGCAGGCGAGACAACCCCCGTCAATACCGTGATAGTGCCTGTTGTTATAAAAGCAGACACCGTTGGCTCATTGGACGCGGTCACACACGAGATTGAAAAAATAAAAATAGAAGGGGTGTTTATAAAAATTCTGCTTGCCAGTGTGGGAACCATCACTGAAAATGACGCACGAACAGCCTCATCAGGAACTAACGCGGTAATCGTAGGCTTCAACTCAAAAATAGACGCTTCGGCAAAAGCGCTAGCCGAGCGCCAGAAGATACCTGTCATGAATTTTGACATTATCTACCGGCTTGCCGAGTGGCTCGCCGAAGAGTGCGAGAAACGACGGCCCCGAGTAGAGACGGAGGAAGAAACGGGTCGCGCAAAAATCCTTAAAGTATTTAGCTCTGAGAAAGACCGCCATGTCATCGGTGGCCGCGTTGATTCCGGTTCCTTGCACAATGGAAACACGATAAAAATCATGCGGAGGGATATTGAAATAGCGCGAGGTAAAATCAAAAGCCTACAACAGCAAAAACTGAAAGTGGAAGAGGTCGGTAAAGACAAGGAATTTGGCGCGATGATTGAATCAAAAGTTGAACCCGCGCCCGGTGATCGACTGGAGGCATTCACGATAACTACTAAATAAATGAATACCGTTAGAAGTTTACAGAACACATATTTCGCGAAGCGCGAGCGGCGAATAGCCGCATCCCTCTTTCTGGCGCAGCGCTTCGCCCATCAAGGGACGCACCTATTCGGTGCACGCACTGCGCCTGTATTTATGAGCGTAAACTTCTAACGGGATGAAAGAGACACACAAACGTGAGCGGATTATCTCTCTGATCACTCGTCTCTCGGCAGAATACATTGCGCGAGATTCAAGCGGCTCACTGCTTTTGACTATCACCCATGTGGTGCTGTCAGAGGACCGTAAATATGCTACTATTTTTTTTACGGCCTTCCCTGAGACACGAGAGGGCGAAGCGCTTGCAATGCTTTCGCGCGAAACGTCTGCGGTAAGGCATTATATAGATGAGCGAGCGCGCATAGGACAGCTTCCTTTTTTACGTTTTGAGATTGATTATGGGGAAAAGAATCGACAACGTATAGAGGATCTGTCTCAGAAAAAATAATACTTCCTTGCAGTATTGAGCATTACCACCTATCATAGTATGGTGGGTATTAAGTTTTACGTTAACGAAAACTTCTTTAACACATGGACACCTCAAATGGGCTACGTACTGGGGTATTTGTATGCTGATGGGAGTCTGGAGGACGCCAGTTATTTACGAGGCAAATATATACGAGTGAGCAGTACTGACCGACAGACAATTGTAAAAATCAAGCGATGGCTAAAATCAAAACACACCATTGTAAAGCAAACACCTTGGCACGCAAAAGGCAAAGAAAGATTTTTACTTAGAATAGGCAACCAAAAACTCTACGAAAGTCTCCTTGAAAAGGGGTTATACCCGAACAAATCTTTAACTATTCGTTTACCTAAAGTGCCCCAACATTGTCTCGCCCATTTTGTTCGAGGATATTTTGACGGAGATGGCTGTGTCAACCTATATACAACTAGAGGGAAAAGGGGGCAACGTGTGATCAGAAAGTTAACTATTATTTTTACTTCTGGTAGTTTTGATTTCCTGCTTGGACTGTGCGATACTCTTCAGAGAAAACTGAAATTAAGACAACTGAAAATATACAAAGGGACTCGTGCATACCAGCTCCGCTATTATACAAGCGATAGCGTGAAACTATTTCAATTTATGTACGAGACGTATCCTACGCATACATATCTGCCAAGGAAACTAGTCACGTTCAAAAAATTCTTTAAACTGAGGCAACGGATCTAAAATGGCGTGGTGGCGAAGTTGGTTAACGCGACGGTCTGCAAAACCGTTACTCGCGGGTTCGATCCCCGCCCACGCCTTCAGGCTAGAGCTCCGTAAGGAAACCTCCGTATCCGTTGTCAAAATTGCCATAGCTTGAAACCGACACACAGAGCCCGTAATATAAAACAGAAAGTCAAAAAATGGGTCAGTGGCGGAATTGGTATACGCGCGACACTTAAAATGTCGTCCGCATTAAAAAGCGGGTGAGGGTTCGACCCCCTCCTGACCCACACCGAGGAATGTGACAATTTAATATCCGCCCATAGCTCAGTTGGTAGAGCAATCGCCTCTTAAGCGAAGGGTCGCAGGTTCGAATCCTGCTGGGCGGAATCGGAGCGAAGCGGAGATTCCGCCCAGAGCGAGCAACCTACGTTGCTCGCGTCAGGATTCGAAGCCCGACTGAGCATTTTTTCAAGTCCGAAGGACGC
>Ga0209542_10001790_pt1 | contig 49892 bp, 47 predicted proteins | sample RifCSPhighO2_01_FD_184028 | JGI IMG/M metagenome (GOLD analysis project Ga0209542, IMG submission 184028) | Soil microbial communities from Rifle, Colorado - Rifle CSP2_plank highO2_0.1 (SPAdes) (version 2) | ecosystem: Environmental > Terrestrial > Deep subsurface > Rock core/Sediment ...
CGTCGTCGTCACCACATCCGCATGGGGAAACGGCGACGGATGCATTCCTGTAGCGACCAGCCCTGCAATATGCGCCATGTCTACCATCAGATACGCGCCAACTTCGCGCGCAATTGCGCCAAATTTCTCAAAGTCAATCACGCGCGAATATGCTGTGGCTCCGGCGATAATCATCCGCGGCTTTTCTTTCACCGCAAGCTCGCGGATCGCGGCATAATCAAGATATCCCTTGCGATCTACGCTGTAGGGTATCATCGTGAACAGTTTGCCCGAAAAATTCACGGACGCGCCGTGCGTGAGGTGCCCGCCGAAAGACAAGCTCATGCCCATCACTTTGTCTCCGGGCTTAAGCAGGGCAAAATACACCGCCATATTGGCGGGAGACCCCGAAAGCGCCTGCACATTGACGCTCCACTCTTTACCCAAACCAAAAACTTTCTTCGCGCGTTCAATTGCAAGCATCTCAATATCGTCAATCACGCGATTGCCCGCATAGTAGCGCTTGTGGGCGTATCCTTCAGAGTATTTATTGGTAAGCTCCGAGCCGAGTGTTTCGCGCACCGCCCGCGAGACGATGTTTTCCGACGGGATCAGATCAATCGTATTTTGCTGGCGGCGGGCTTCTGCGGCGACGAGTGTTGCCACTTCCGGATCATATTTTTTGAGTTGAGTCATGGTATGCGTTAAAACAGTATCACTCCCCAATGGGGTTGCTCTATGTTTTGTGATGTTGAAAACTCATACCATAATAGTACTCCCATATTAACAAAAACCCTTTTGTATGGCAACGCCGCCTGAACATGATTAAAGGTCGGCAGAGATGCCGACCTATGAGGCGAGCGCAAGCGATAAAAGTTTTTGTGAACTACTACATGGATGTTACGGGATGGACATCCCCACAGGAGACGCCCAAAGCGTGATGGTGGTCCCGAACTGCCTGCTCATCCGGCGCGTCGAGCAGGCAGACCACATGGCCTTTCCCATCATGGTACAGACCATGCTGATGAACTCCAAACTGGTCGCGTTCGCCGGCATCTGCAGCCGCTTTGATCTGCGCGACGGCTTCCGCCGGAAGTACCAAATCGTCATGAACATCGTGAAAGAGCGGCATAACGCATCCTTTCGTGTGTGAAAACGCTCCGCTCGCCTATCCGGCACATTATCGCATTTCTGCCATAAGTCAAGTGTTGACCGCCGCCCGCTTGGCATGAAATACTTACTTTACTATGAGCACGAAATCGCCCCAAGAGCGTACACCGGACTCCCAATATCAAAACCTCCTCCGCAAGATTCTTGAGGAAGGCACCGAGGTCTCGCCCATTCACGGCGAAAAAGCGCGCATGCTCGTGGGACAGCAATTGCGCTACTCGCTTGCCAACGGATTCCCTGTCATCACCGAGCGCGATCTTTCGGGCGGTATGTTTTCCGGAGCCCTTGCCGAACATATCGCGTTTCTGCACGGCGCGCGCACCCAAAAAGAGCTTGAAGCATTTGGGTGCAAATGGTGGAAGCCGTGGGTAACCCGCGAAAAGTGCGACATCTTCGGGCTTCCCGAAGGCGATCTTGGCGACGGCTCGTATGGCGCCGCATGGGCGACATTCCCCACCCGCGAGGGCGCGCCTTTTAACCAGATCAAAAATCTCGTCCAACAGATCCGCGAGCGGCCGTATCTGCGCACGCACTTTGTCTCCCCATGGATCCCGCAGTATACGCTCCAGCATTCGGAGCTCAAGCGCAAAGTCGTCGTAGCGCCTTGCCACGGCTGGATACACGTACTCGTATTTCCGGAATCCCGCGAGCTTACGATCCACCATTTCCAGCGAAGCGCTGATCTCCCCGTCGGAGTGCCTTTCAACATGATCCAATACGCGGCATTTGGTATGATGCTCGGGCAAGTCCTCGGATATACGCTGAAAGACGTGGTCTATACCTTCTCCGACGTCCATATGTATGAGAGCCAGTACGACAAAGTAAAAGAATTGCTGGCACGCGAGCCGCGCCATCTCCCCACTGTCGCGCTTGATCCGGCAGTCAAAGACATTTTTGATTTCCGGCCCGAGCACTTCACGCTCTCCGACTACGAGCCACACGGCAAAATGTTTATCCCAACCCCGATCTGATCTTTTGAGATATACTCTCTATGCGTAAAGCATTTGTAAACTTAAAAAACGCTTTCAGGCCAAACAGTACATACAAAGACGTCATTCATAAAATCCGGCAAGACAGCGTCTGTCCTTTCTGTCCGAAGTATCTGAAGCAGTATCACAAAAAACCGATCATCAAGACCGGACGCTTCTGGCTTCTCACGGACAATATGTATCCCTACGCGGGAGCGCGCCATCACCTCCTCCTAATACACAAGAAACACATTGAGCGATTTGCCGAGATATCTCCCGCCGCATGGCAGGAGCTAGAGCGCCTCGTCGCTTTCGTGGTCAAAAAAAGAGCCATCAAAGGAGCGGCTCTTATCATGCGCTTTGGCGATACATCCTACACCGGCGCGTCTGTCTCGCATCTGCACGCCAACATCATCGCAGGGCCGGGAGGCGCCAAAAAGCACGACCCCATCATGTTCCGCGTGGGATAATCTCGTTTGATTGAGGCGGTAAGAAAAGATCCGACGACACGACTGTGCCACCGGATCATCTGGTCTTTCGCAATTACCTCCTTCCGGTCTTGTACGACCTGCCATCAAAAGATCCCTCATCGCCGTCCTGCGTGATCTGTCGCAAAGCGGCAACTATTTCATTGTCATGAGAAATTCGCTCGAGCGCTCCCTCTTCTGCCAGCCCGAACTCCTCTTCAGTTATCTGCCAGTGACCCAAAATCTCGTCGCGCTCCCACTCGGCCTCGAAACCGAATCTCTGGCAAATGATTGCTAGCTCAAGGGACGTGAGCACTGAAGAGAGTTTTTGTCCGAGAAACATCCTCACTGGCTCATTGCGCGATTCCGACTCGCAAGCCACAAAAACTGCCTCTGGAGAAGGAGCAAGCGAATTTACCACAAGATCCCGCCGAACGGTTTTCCCTTCCAATCCGATCGGATCATCCAAAGAAGCATTCGGAATCACAGAAGTCCGGCCTCTCTTTATGGATATGCCTGCGTCTCCAAGCGCCTGATCAATGCCGCTAAAAATGGCATCTCGTGCAAGCTTACACACAGCAGCAGCATCGCCATTTGAGGGCCATGTCGGCATAGCGCGCCAAATGCCCGCACATGCCTCCTGGATAAGTTCATCCGCAGAAAACCCGAGACGTTGGACATCCCAACGCTTTGCCCACCGGTACGCACGCGGGAATATTTCTCGCAGGCATGCGTAAAAAAGAGCGCAGGCATGCCCCTCGTTCTCACGGATGAAAGGGAGATGCAAAGCTACATACTCGTCGGTCAATTCAGGCAGTCCGGATACCTCGCGTCGGAAACGCTGCGACGTACTCAATTCCTCGTACGGGGAGCGGCCGAGCGTCCGTCTTTGTGCGCTATGGCGCACAAAGAAGTCAGGGATTGTGAACTCACGACTGGAATGGTCATTCAGATCATTCAACCTCCTTTGGGCCGAGATGACACGGCGCCGGACCGTAGTATGCGGTACGCCCAATTCCTTCCCCGCATCTTTGTAACTCTGCTGGGTGCCGGAACCCAGTCCGAATACCGCCCCAAGAACTCTCTGCTCTTCCGGGGTAAGCGTATCCCATGCAGAAGTTCTGTGCATCGCTTGCAGCGCTCTTGCCTCTCTCCTCCGCGCTTCAGACGAAGGATACGGGCGGTAGGGCCCGTTTGTGCGTGGAGGCATAAGGCGCTCTCTAATGCGCGTGAGTGCCTTTTCACCCCGTTCCGGAAAATATCGGGCGAGTTTTCCCCACCACGGATCCTCGGCGATCATCCCGCGCCACACCGTCTCCGGCAGCTGCCATGCATCCGCTATCTTCTTGTATACCTGCATGCCGCTAGCATAACGGGCCCGCGCGAATATTTTGCGCTCCTTTTCCGCACCAAGAGCACGAAGAATCATCCACGGGGTCTTTCCCGGCTCCTCGGGCAACTCCTTATCCATGCCCAAGAGAATACTGGCTACCCATATCTGCTTCTGCGTAAGCGCATAGTAGGATGCAACCGACTGATTTCCGGGTTCTTTCTTGAGCGTTTTCTTCACTTGAAAACGCAGCGTGAGATGTTCAATCTCCTTGTAGTTGCGCGCGGGAAAATGACGATCGAGCGCTGCATAAAATGAGTCGCGCTCGCAAAGCAGCAAAAACTCCACCGGAGAAAGCTCATACGCTCGCTTGATCATATGGAGCGAGCCGATACACCAATCCTGCCAGATCATGATCTGCTTATGGCTCAACCATGATCCCGGCAGCACCCTCAATACGCTTGGGACAAACTCATGAAGCCGCTCTCCGGATAACCCGAGCCACGACTCCATGATCTTGGCCGCTTCCGGTTCAAGACGGCATGCCACGAGCCGTTGTTCAAGTTCTCCCGATTCGCCCATGAGCAGCTCCTCTTTTGTCAAAAAACTTTACACGTATGACTATCCGATACTTTGAAAGTACCGTATCTTTAATACTCTGTACAGCACCGGGTACGGACACTTCCGATAAGGGACACAAAATCATTTCAGCCGGCATCCCGAGGGTGCCGGCTGACTTTTTCTTACCTTTCAGTTGTTGCTTGCCGGGATTTCCCGGCTCCACAAACAATACCCAAAATTTTCCTGCACAAGTATAAACGAATAGTGGAGGATAGACCCGTATTTTTTGAGCAAAGACGTATCCATCTGCTCATACAAAAACAGGTCGGCTAGCTTGCGCTCAATGCGGAGTATTATCTCCTCTAGCCGATCCAGCGCAAGCGGATGCGTAAAGAACTCGGGTCTTTGCTCATATCCCTCTTTGCGAGCTTCACGTACCGTTCTGATTCTATAGCGTTCTACTTCAAGCACGGCATTACTCCTCTCATTGTAAAAGACCGACAAACAAAAAACCTATGCGTCCTGCATAAGTCAGAGGGGGCCGAAAACAGCCGTTTGTCTTACGCGGACACAGTGTGGGAAGCCGGAATTATACGACTTCGCATATGAGGGCTCGGACTTGTCCGATCCGCCAGTTGGCGGACGGGTACACCGTTGCGCGACAGTGCGGGATTCTCACCCGCTTCACTTCATAACCACTTTGATTTTCAAGTACTGATAATGTTACATCGTAAAAATATCATTGTCAACAGAAACCGCCATATGTGCTTGCACATTACCGCTCCCTCTTGACAAGAGAGATATTCTCTGTCAATCTATCGCGATAGCACTTATCACCCGCAAGAGAGAGGAGACCTCTCATGGCATGCCCGTTTTGTGAAGTAAATGAGCAAAGGCATCCAATTTTGGAGAAACGCGATCATGTCTATATCATGCCGAGCAACCCTCGACTGGTATATGGACACCTGCTTATCATCCCGATCCGACATATTGAGCGCCCCACGGATTTAAGGACGGACGAACAGTATGAGCTCTTTGACACCGTCATAGAGCTCCAGGAGAAGATCCTCACGCTCAAGCCAGGTATGGGATGCGATGTGCGGCAACACTCTCGACCGTTTCTCCCGGAAAGCAATGTCAAAGTGGATCACATCCACTGGCACCTGCTCCCGCGAGAATTGGACGACGAGCTGTATCTCCGAACGCAGATCTTTGAACGGGATGTATTTAGAATGTTATCCTCCGAGGAGATGCAGCAGGAAGCACAGCGACTCCGACAGCTCTTCATGTTCTAACCCCCGCCAACAACCCGCCCCAAACCCCATCACCAGTCAGATGCCTCGCATCTGACTGGTTTTTCAATTTTTACTATTCATACACTTAGTATCTATCGCTACATTAGATATATACTATGTTATAGAATAGTATCCATGTATATTTTATGCCAAAACAAGATAATAAATTGTCAAAAATTTTAAATCGGATGGCAGAGCAGGATAAAAAGGCCATAAAACGGGTGAGAAAAACCCTGGTTTTTGATAATAGAATACAACGTAAAAATACTGAACATCTCAAAAAGATCATAGAGAAAAACGGTTGGCCTAGTATTGATCTTGTTGGGCGAAAAGCGAGCCGCAGTGCTTGGCTTATCATCCAACATGCTGATCATGACGTAAGATTCCAAAAAAAGTGTCTCGCGCTTATGGAGGCACTTTACCGATCAAATCCTGAAAATATTTCCCGCGAAAATATAGCCTTCCTTACTGACAGAATACTCGTCAATACGAAGCAAGAACAGTTTTTTGGCACGCAGTTTTATGTAGATAAAAAAGGGGTATTCACATATCGGCCGATAAAAGATTTCAGGACTCTCGCAAAAAGAAGAAAAGAATACGACCTACCGCCCTTTAAAGAGTATGTGGAAGCGAGCAAGTCCGTGAAGCCGTTACGGATAAAGGGCTATAGGCAAAAGTAGAAAGTCCCCCTCTTTACTCCGCCCCAAACCCCATCACCAGTCAGGCACCCCCGCGCCTGACCGGTTTAAATTTTTATTTGCTTGAAAGCATACCTGCCGTACCGATGTTGAAGTATCTTTAACAATTGTTGATTTATTGTCTTTGTTGGCTTCAATAAGCTTGGAAGAATAGTGTTTGCTAAGCCCAGTGAAAAGATAACGTATGCAAGAGTCAAAAAATTATTCTTGAAAATACCAATAAGAACAGATGGTCTGTAGGAAGATCTATAAAAAAGAATATATGCTATCAGATGGAGCATACAATATAAAACAGCTATCCATTGCTGTACTTCGTAGCCAAATATATTTATCGGTTTCTCTTTTGAAACATGTAAAACTTTTGACTCTGCGTGCCTCTGCCATTCCTCCTCTCCAGCATAGATATGCACGCTTTCGCCAGAAATAAAATATTGCAACCATGCAAATAGCCAAAAGAGGAAGCGGAAAGCAGAAGTAAGCACCATGTGGAACCAAAGCAACTTAATCCTTAACCACAACCCTGCAAATTTTTTCGTAGGCTTTATGTGCCACTGATCAACTATTTGCAAGACTCGTGAACCACTAATTTCTCCTGCTCTGTTTCTGTCCAGATAAAATTTATTTTTTTCGACATCGTAGAAAAAGTCTCCTTCAGAAATCAAATCTATAGGCCAGAACTTACCTCTTTTCCATGCCGTGGAAGCAGCGACTACTCCCCCTTTTTCTGATTTACCGTAACTTGCACTAATGATAATAGATTTCAGGGGTGCGGCATTATCTAAATCATTATTCTTGATATATATCTTAAAAAGAGATGTAAACCCTTCCTTTTTCGGATCTGCTTTAAAGATGAAAAAACCGATCGAGTCGGAAAAGTTGACAGGGTCGGTAAAACCATCCCACGGGAAATTAAACTGTTTTGTGAACGTTTGTCTAAGTCTTAGGTTATCAACTTCTTCTTCCATGTTTCTACTTCACCATCACGATCTCCACCCCATATGCTTTTAGGATGTCTTCTGCGTCCAAAAGGGAATACCCTTTTGAATAGTAGAGCTTTTTGATGCCTGCGGCGGCTATGGATTTGGCGCATACCGGACATGGGAATGTGGTGGCGTAGAGGGATGCGCCATCAAGGGACACGCCGCGGCGTGCGGCCTCCGCTATCACTGCGGCTTCGGCGTGAATGGTCTTGGCAAGCTCTATACTCACGCCTGCGTCAAAGTTCGCCCGCGGATCGCCGAATGGACCAAATGTATAGTCCTTTGACGGCATAGGCTTGTTGAAACCCGCAAGGAGTACTTTGCCATCGCGTACGGCAACCGCCCCTATCCGCCGCCACCAGTCAGGACTTTTTTCGGCTTCTTTGAGCGCCACGCCCATCAATTCTTTGTCCGCTTCACTTTGTGAGATCACGCGGTCGGGCGGCACTTCCATTTCTTTGGTAGATATCTGTTTGTCCCAGCGCAAAAACACGGATACGAATTCCACTTTTTTGCCTGCAAGATGCTCTGTAGCAAAATGCCTGTTTACGTCTTCATCCGGCATGACGATAGGCGCTGTGTTGTGTACGAGCTCCGGCAAAGCGGCGCGATCAAGCACCGTTATTTTCTCAAAAAGCTTCAGCCCTTCAAGAAGCGCTTTTATCTCTTCGGGCTTCAACGCGCGGATGTCGCGCTCCATGCGCGGCACTTCGCGCACGAGATCCTCTGCGAGTATGTAGAGCGTCCCGCCGGAGTACTTTTTGAAAAAATCCACATATCCTTTGTGGATTGCGGGGATATACGAGATGACGGAAACGTGTGTCATGCGGAGCGAATCTTCTTTACGAAACTCTTGGTCAGCGTATCCACTTCGCGCGCGAGTTGTTCTACTCCGTCTATCGTAAGATTGCGTATGCGGGCGCTGGTATGCGTCGTCGCCTGCGGAGGCAGAGTGACGACTTTTTTGCAGAATTCATCGTACGTGCCTGTTTTCAGATCGCCTTTGAAATCAGCAGTGCTGGAGGATGTCACGAGCACATGGGGCCGCACGAGGCGTATGAGATGGCCGATGTCGTGATCAAGCTCCCGCACGGTGACGATATCCACATGCCGCAGGTGTGTGAGCATCTCAATCCGCTCTTTTTCGGGTACGATCGGCCTGTTGGGGCCTTTTCGCGCGCGTGTCAGTTCATCCGAATCAAGCCCTACGACTAGTACGTCGCCATAGGATTTGGCCGCTTCCAGATATTTGGCGTGTCCCTCGTGGATCAGGTCCCATACGCCCTGGGTGAGCACGATCTTCTTGCCCTTTTTCTTGAGGTCTTCAACTACTTTTTTGAGCGCATCAAAATCGCGGATGAGCCGGTGCTCGGAGTGGGTCTTGGTCTCCAAAATATGGGAAAGCGCTGATCGCGTCATATTGTCATGCTAGAAAGTATCTAAGACTCGGTCAAGCTCTTGTTTGGTCATGATACCTGTCCGGAGAATGAGCGGGGATACTCCCGTGCAGTCAATGACGGTGGAGGAAACCCCGGGAACTCTACCGCCGTCTATGACAAGATCGGGCTTGATGTCGCTTTTTTCAAAATATCGTATCGCCTCCTCTGCTGTTTTGGCCGGAGACTCGGATGAAATATTAGCAGATGTTTGCGCAAGCGGCGCTGAAAGTTCCGCCAAGAGTTTCAGAAGAAGCTGATGATCCGGCATGCGGATGCCGATCGTATCGCGGCCTCCGGTAAGCAATACCGGCAGTTTGCCTTTGTGCTGAAATGTCGCGGTCACCGCACCCGGCCATACGCGCTCAAGAAACTTGGCTTTGGGGTCTGAAATATAAGCAAAACGCTTGGCATCTGCGATATCTTTTACAAAAATAGGAAATGCTTTTTCTGCGGGACGGCGCTTGATGGCAAACATCGCGCGGATCGCGCGCTCGTTTGTAGCATCCCCCAAAATCCCGTACACCGTATCCGTAGGCGCTATCACTACCCCGCCTGCCATAAGCACGCGCTTTGCCTCCGCAAGAGCAGAGGCAAAAGAATCATCGGTAAGGAGAATCGTCTTCATGGGACGATCGTAGCAAATGGCTGATTAATTGTACAAGGTCTTACGAATGATTCGCATGACACCTGCAAAATCCGCAACACGCGCATCTACCACGGCGCTCCTCTGAATCCTGCGCCGCCGCGTCATCTGCACTGCCGTAAGCGTGGGGAGAGATTGCTTTACTTCGTCCACTACTTCTGCCGTGTCGTCCACAAAGGTCGCGTGATGCCGCGGATGCACGCGCATAATCGCATGTACTGCTTCACTCTTTGGTCCTTTAGGTATGACGGTTATTTTTTTGAATGATCGCGTGATGCCGGATGCGGCGATCTTCTTTTTTTGAAACGCGGGGCCGCGGCTTACGATCGCAAGGATAATACCCGCGCGCACGCACCACTGCAGGAATTTTTTCGTGTCGGGATAAAGATAGCGAGGTGATGTATCAAGCAGTGCTTGGATGCGCCGGGCAAGCTCTTTTGCGTTTATATGAGACGCTGTACGCGCGGTCAATACATGATGATATCCTTTGGGATGCGCCCTCCCCGCGCGATACGCTATGCGAACATCGTCTGACGCAATCCCCGCATCGCTGAAAATGCGCAGGTAATCTTCCTTGAACTTTTCACCGTCAAAAAGCACCCCGTCAAAATCAAGAATCAGGATCATAGAAACTGTTATTTTCGAGCGGGTAAGACGAGTTTATATACATTGGTCTCGCGCAGGGCAAATCCGAGTGATTGATAGAGGTGGTTGGCCGCGACGCGCGCGGGAGCACTGGTCAGCTCTACCTGCGTCAGTTTTCGCCGCATAGCTTCGGCTATAAGGCGCCGCATCAACTCGCGGCCGATCCCCTGTCCGCGGTGGGAGTCTGCGACCACCACGTCTTCTATCCTGCCGCGCAGGCCCGTGGCTGTTGCCATGACGATGAGCGTCCCCGTGCCTACTATCGCGCCACCATCATGCGCGGTCAGAATATATGTATTTGCATCGCGGAGCGCGCGCGCGAGCGTGGGAGCCGAAAACTTCTTTGCCGCACTATCCGAAAGCTCCCGCAGGAGCGTATGCACTTCCCGGCGCGCGCTACCTCCTGCACTCTTTAATGGCTTAAAGGCAATCATATGTATGCAACGCTTTCTGACAGCGCAGAGTTACGTGACGAAATTGATGAGACGATCAGGAACAAAGATCACCTTTTTGTGGCCGACCGAAAGATGTCGGCTAACAATTTCAGTTTTTTGTGCTATCTGGATTGCTTCGTCTTGAGAAATACCTTTTTTTACTTCAAGAACAAATCGTGTCTTACCGTCCACTTGTATAATAAGATCAAATATCGCTTCATGGATTAAACGCGGATCGTACTCTGGCCATGGCTCCCGATGAATTGAACGAAAGGTTGTAGGTTGTAGATTGTAGGTTGTAGGACGATGCCGTTGCCAGAGATCCTCGGTCATATGGGGCGCAAACGGGGCAAGCAGTTTCAAGAATACTTTTATATCCTCCATACTCACCGCATTGGACGATTTCTCAAATGCATTCAACAGTATCATAAGCGACGAAATCGCCGTATTGTACTGCAAGTTTTCTATATCTTCGCCTACTTTCTTCATGGTTTTATGCACCAGCATCTGCACATCGGGGTTCAAGACTTGTGACGTATTCGGGCTTTGCAATTTCGCATCCGCAAACTTCCAGGCTCTTTCCAAAAACCGCGTGATCCCCTTGATACCCGCATCACGGAAATCCCCTCCCTGCTCCCATGGAGCCAGAAACATGAGGTACATACGGAGCGCATCCGCGCCGTAGGCGCGGATATATTCATCCGGATTAATGATATTCCCTTTGGATTTGGACATCTTGGCGCCGTCCTTGATGATGAGGCCGTGCGCGCGAAACGTCGGCATCGGCTCGTCAAAATGCACCAGCCCCGCGTCATGCAAAGCCATAGCCAAAAACCGCACGTACAAAAGATGCAGTACCGAGTGCTCGGCGCCTCCCATGTAACGCGTCACCGGAAGCCACTTTTTTGTGATGGTAGGATTCCATGCGGATTTTTTGTCGCCGACACTCGGATACCGCAGATAGTACCACGCAGAATCCAAAAATGTGTCCGAGACATCGGTCTCCCTGCGCGCCCACGCGCGGCACCCGGGACACCGGACGCGATAAAACTTCACCACACCCGCAAGTGGCGACTGATCGCTCCCTGTCGGACGGAAGTTTTTGATAAACGGGAGTTTTACCGGCAGGGTTTTGACGGGGGCCGTATACCATCCGTGCATTTCAGGACGCTCGCCTCTCTGTGCCGCCGCGCATGCGTCACAAAAGATCATCGGAATAGGCGGCGCCCAGTAGCGCTGGCGCGAAATCAACCAGTCACGAAGATGGTAGGTCGTAACAAGTTTTCCGTGTACGGATTTCGTGATTTCCCCTTTTGCCGCCCGCCAGTCCATGCCGCTAAATTTCCCCGAGTTCACCGCCGTGCCGCCTTCCGTATATGCATCGGTGGTCTTTAAAATTTCGTCAAAAAGCTCCGGAAAGGCATTCGTCCCCATCTGCTTGAAAAGGAAATGTCCCTTGCCTTTGAACTTCATGATCTTCCCGTGAAGCGCCTCGACGTACATTGTGGCGGACTTTCTGTGTCGATCCTCATCGTCATCGGAAATCAAAATGGCGATCTCGCCGACATTGTCGCGAATACGCGGATCAATATCAAAATCGTACAGATTGCGTATGACTTCGTTCGCATCATCCGCCGGAATCTTCGCTCCGGCAAGCAAAATCAGCTTCTTTACTTTCCTCTGCGTCTCGCCGAGCCACCGCACAAGAAATGCCCCACCACAGCTGTGTCCCACGACAACGGTATGCTCGTCCACCGGTATTTTTTCAAATTCTTTTTTCCATACCGCATAGTCTGGCTTCCAGGGTTCCGGCATGAGGGGCGTAAACACCTGAATCTTATTTTTCTGCATCTGTTCCCTCATCCACGGAATCCAGTGCTTGTCGCTCGCTTTTGTCACGTCCACCCTTTCTTCCGGTTTACTAGGGCATCCATGCACCAAGACACATTTCATGTTTTTCGGCACGATCACTGTGCGCTCGGGGATCCCGTACTTTTTTGCAAACTCAAGATCACGCGTATCATGCGCGGGTACTGCCATGATGGCGCCCGTGCCGTATCCTGCGAGCACGTAGTCCGCAACAAAAATCGGTATCTCTTCATCGTTTGCAGGATTGATCGCTTTGATACCTTTTAGCTCAATGCCTGTCTTCTCCCGACCCTCCGCGATCCTGTCCGCTTCCGCCCGTGCCGATGCTTCCTTGATATATTCATCTACGTCGCCTTGATTCTTGATTCCTAATTCTTTATTCCTCAGGAGTGCATGCTCCGGCGCTACGACCAGATATGTCGCGCCAAAAAGCGTATCGGGCCGCGTCGTAAACACTTTGATTCTTGATTCTGAATTCTTGATTCTGAATTCTATTTCAGCGCCCTCCGACTCCCCGATCCATTCGCGCTGTGCGATCTTCACGCGCTCGGACCAGTCAAGCGTTTCAAGATTTTTCAAAAGCTGGGGCGCATACTTAGTGATGCGGAAAAACCACTGCTCAAGCTCTTTTTTGATCACCATGGATCCGCACCGCTCGCACTTGCCCGCGATCACCTGCTCATCAGCCAATACCGTCTTGCACGACGGGCACCAGTTGACCGCTTGCTTCTTGCGGTATGCCAAGCCCTGCTTAAACATAGTCACAAATATCCACTGCGTCCATTTGTAGTATTCAGGATCGTATGTCTCCAGATGCTCGCGCCACGCAAATCCATTGCCGATCATGGCAAGCTGGCGGTAAAAGTTTTTTTCGGAGATACGCGCCTGTTTCATTGGATGCGCGCCAATCTTGATCGCGTAGTTTTCCGAGTGGATTCCGAATCCGTCCAAGCCGATCGGCTCAAATACATCGTATCCCTGCATGCGCTTCAGGCGGCCGTAGATGTCAGACCCCGTAAACGCATACATGTTGCCTACATGCAGGCCTTCTGCAGACGGATACGGAAACATCATGAGATTATAAAAAGGTTTACCTGCCGAAGCCTTAGCGAAGGCAGGGTTTTTTGCACGTTCAAAATCCGGCTCATACGTTTTTTGAGCCAGCCATTTTTTCTGCCACTTGGCCTCAATTTTCTTCGGATCGTAGCGCATTACTAAATATCGAAGATTTTCCTTGCATTCTCCGTCGTCATTTGCGCTGTCGTCTCGTACGACAGTGTCTTCAATTCCGCAAGCTTACGCGCGGTCTCCACGATATACGCAGGTTCGTTGCGGCGGCCTCGGTGGGGCACAGGCGTGATGTAAGGCGCATCCGTCTCCAAAACAATCCGCTCTATCGGTATATAGCGTACCACCTCGTCATAGTCGCGGGCAAACGTGATCACGCCTCCGAAAGAAAACGAAAAACCAAGATCAAGGAGTGCTCGCGCATCATCTACAGTGCCTGCGAAGAAATGGATAACTCCAGAATGAGCGTTTAGCGTAGAGCGTTTAGCGTTTAGCACGGTGATCAGATCCGCAAATGCGTTGCGGCAGTGGATCATCAAGGGTTTCTTTACTTCTTGCGCAAGTTCAATTTGCGCGCGGAACGCGCGCTCCTGCTTGATTCTTGATTCCTGATTCGTGCTTCTATAGTAATCCAGACCGCATTCGCCGATTGCCACAACCTTCGGGTCTTGGGCAAGCTTTTTGTAATATTCAAAATCAAATTCCTCTCCACGCGACGTAAACCCCTTGTCACCTGTCGCTTGTTGCTTGTCGCTAATGTCTAGTTCCTGTGCGTCGTGATACGACCTTTCCGTATGCACCGGATGGAGACCCACCGAGGCGTACACGCCCTCCATGTATTGATGCGCTGTCTCCACTGATGCCTCCGATGTATCGCGCTGGGTGCCGACATTCACCATCCAGACGCCCGCATCCAGCGCGCGCCTGATCACCGCATCTTTATCTTCCGCATATGCGGCAAACTGCGTATGAGTATGGACATCAAAAAGAAATGGAGCGCTGCTCCGATCCTGACGAGCCACTGATGATTCTACAAAATTATCCATCTGAAATGAGAATACGGCCGAAGATATTGGAAACAAGGCAATACTGCTAACATAGAATACCCACTTGCAGGCCGAGAAAATCCAATGAATTGATCATCTGGGAGAGCAACTATTCTACCCACAGTACCGGTAGCGGGTCCAATAACTGATCTATTTTCACGTGCAAAAAAGAGACAAGCAGGCCTTGTTTGAATCGGAGGTTTTTTGCCTTCACTGTTTGGCTCGCTTGGTATCTGGAAACTGTCTTCCAGATACATTATTTGTGTTGACGTTCCGACAAGAGAAGTGATGATCGGTTTTCCACCACCAATCCATTGAGGCACTAATGGGAAAATGATCAGTGGAAAAAGATAAATCCAGTAAGTAAAAACGAGCGCATACCGAAAATATCGCCAATCCAAGATACGGGTAATGAAAATGAAACGCAGATAAAAGTAGAAGCATACGACCGCTAATATCCCAGCCGATATAAATTGCGTCCGAAGAAGATTGAATTCGAAAAGCCCGAAATTGGTGAGGAATCTGTTCCAAACTGCAAAGCCGGCTACATACACACATGCAAGTGCCAACGGCCAAAATCCTATATATTCTTTCGCAGTATCCCCAATTTTCTTCAGTCCGGACATAAGCTCAAGGCATAGAAAAGTTCTACGCCGTTTTTCCATTTATAGCTTCTACTCAGTCTTATGCCCGCGCAGGAGCGAAAGATCTGCGCAACGATAACGGAAGGAGTTTTGATGCCTGCTTGAGAAAGCGCGATACCTTCAGTATCTCAAAATACACGGGGGTGCCGTCCGGGCTGAAATGCACGATTGCGTCACCCATCTCGGCCGCGTATTCAATCGGCTTATGACTTGCCTCAATACGAAGTACGTCCGCTTCCGGTTCGTAACTCATCTTAATTTGTTTTTTATGATTTGCCATATTGGATTTTCCGGCCGGGGTAGAATGTAACCACCACTTTATCATCGCCTGTTTCTTTATAGGGAATGTCTTAGCTAAAGGTAGGGGTTATCCACGGGAAGCTATTGACAGGATTTACGGCGGTGATACACTACCCATATAAAGGTAGTGAATAAATCACCGCTATGAATATCATCCAGATCTACAAACGCTTTCCTGCCCAAAAAGATTGCCTTGCGCATTTAGAAGCCGTCCGGTGGAAAGAGAGCATCGTCTGCCCCTATTGTAGCTCAAAGAGGATTACCTCTATGGTAAAGGAGCATCGGCATCACTGCAATGCCTGTAATACTTCTTTCGGCGTTACGGTACACACTATTTTTCATAAAACAAAACTTGATCTGCAAAAGTGGTTTTTAGCTATCTCTCTGGTGTTAAACGCCAAAAAGGGTGTCAGTGCGCGGCAACTGGCGCGAGACATTGAAGTGAACAAAAATACAGCGTGGTTTGTACTTATGCGTATACGAAAGGCCATGCGCGAAGATGGCGACTTGCTTGAAGGTATTGTAGAGGCGTATGAAACGTATGTGGGCGGTAAAAATCGCAACAAACACAACGATAAGAAAACAAAGGGCGGACAAGGACGAAGTACTAAAGACAAGACGCCCGTGTTCGGGCTCGTTAAGAGAGGAGGTAAGGTACATGCCCAAAAAGTCAGTAGAGTCAGCGCAAGTACGCTCCAGTATCTTATCAGGCAGAACGTGAAGAAAGGATCGCATATTATGACAGATGAGTGGGGTGCGTATTTCGGTCTTGAAAAGCGAGATTATCAGCATACGACAGTGAATCATGGTACAGGTCAGTATGTAATTGGGGACGCACATACGAATACCATAGAGAGCTTTTGGGCGCTTCTGAAACGTGGGATTATGGGACAGTATCATCACGTTAGCGCAAAGTATCTGGACCGCTATGTGGACGAGTTTTGTTTCCGACACAATAACCGAGGAAATGACGACATATTTGCGTTGTGTATTGAAAAGAGCGTTACATAGAGCGGACCACCCAATCTAACTCTTAAATAAGCCACTTATGGAGAAAAATATACCTAAAGCATGGGGAAGCGGACCAATAACCCTTAACGGAGTGGAAATACACTGTGCCGTTCTTGAAGATGGAACTCCTATTTTGAATAAGGGAAGGATGATGAAGGCATTGGGACGTGCGTGGAGAGGGAAAAGTAGAAGCGATAAACCTACTTTCATTGGAGCGATAAACTTGCAACCTTTCATCAGGCCTGAATTGGGGGAGTTACTCAAGGGGGTTAAATTTTTTGATGGCGGACGCCTTGCAACAGGATATGATGCAAAGATACTGCCTATGATTTGCCGTGTGTATAGGGACGCGGAACGGGCAGATGTCCTAACACCCAATCAATTACCAACGGCGCGAGTTTGCGAAACGATGGCAGATGCTTTCTCGGCAGTCGGCATTACTGCTCTGATCTATGAACAACTCGGATACGAGAAATTCAAGCATCCCGAGGCGTTCAAGATGCTCATTGAAAGTTATCTTGAGGCAGAAGTCCGCAAGTGGATGAAGGAATTTCCCGATGAATTGTTTTATCAAATGGACCGGATATACGGTAATCAACCAACTACTTCCCGAAATAGACCTCAGTATTACGCCAAGTTTATACGAAAGTATATCTACGAGCCATTTGAAAAAGGTGAGGTATTAAAACTACTTGACGCGAGAAATCCCCAAAACGAAAAAGGGACGAGAAAATATCGTCATCATTCACTTACCAGTGAAAAGGTAGGATTGCCAGCACTCCGTTCTCAAATCTGGCAAGTTATAGCCACGCTTAAAATATCCGCCAATAAAACAAAGTACGAAAATAATTATGCTCGGATGATGGGGCAAGCATACCAAGCCGACTTATGGGATAGCTAATGACAGGGATAGTAGTATGCTATACTAAGAAAATGAATATCTATACTACAATCTTTGGAGTATCCGTGGTCGTTCTTCTCTTTATGATCATGCAGACCTTACAGAAGATAGCTAAACACTTACAAGATTTACGGGATGATTTGAATGGCAATAGTGAATATGAGAGTGAGGAATAATTTAACCCCTACCTTTAGCTAAGACATTCCCTCTTTATATACTACGCGCAGCACACGTGTTTTGTCAAAACTCCGTTGCGCGATTTTCAAGGGCATGCGCGAATAATCAATTATCTCCGGAGCGGTAACAGCGCGGATCACTGCAGATTTTGGGATCACGACGCCGTGCCTCCAGAGAATAGTGAACTTTTCTAGCGCGTGTTTGGTAAAATGAATCATGGGAGCCGCGGGAAGAGATTCCCGCGCTTTTGAATTTTTACGGTATCGTCGTCAACTATGATCTGCTCGCGAACCTTGTCTGCAGTTTCAGGGATAAAAGGCGTGATAAATTCCCGTATCGCATCTACGAGGATACCTGCGTTGGCAATAATCTTCCGAAGCGCTGCAGGATCGTCTTTGAGCGTCCACGGCTTGGTGTCGTTGATGTATTTGTCCGCTGTGGCGATCAGCTCCCACACGGCTCCGAGAGCCTCGCTGAAACGAAACTCTGCGCATGTCTTTTCATACGCCTCGCGCACGCGCGCGATCTCCCGCGCGATTGCATCGTCGGGCGCGATCTGCGGCATCGGGCTCACTTTTTCTCCAAGTGTCGCCACGCGCGCTATGAGATTACCAAGACCGTTTGCCAGATCGCCGTTGTAGCGCGCCTCAAACTTCTCATAGCTGAAATCTCCGTCCTCATACGCGGGTATCTCGCGCAGGAGATAATACCGCACGGCATCCGTACCATATTTATCCACCAGTGCAAAAGGATCCACGACGTTACCGGCACTTTTTGACATCTTGGCACCCTCCACGGTGATAAAGCCCTGAATGAGAATCTGCCGCGAGTTGGGCAGATCGGCAGACATCAGCATCGCCTGCCACATGGCGCTCTGCTGGCGGAGATTGTCTTTGCCTGCAATCTGCATGCCGGGCCAAAATCTGCGGAAATTCTTTTCGTCTTCCGGCCAGCCGAGAGTGGAAATATAATTCACCAGCGCGTCAAACCAGACGTACATGACGTGATCCGGATCGTCCGGTACAGCCACTCCCCACGGCATCTTGGCTTTCAGGCGCGAGATTGAGAAATCCTGCAGGCCATCCGAGACAAATCTCCTGATTTCATTGAGCCGGTGCTCGGGTACGACCAAAGCGGCGTCTGCGGCGTAGAGTTCAAGCAAAGGCTCCTGATAGCGGGAAAATCTGAAAAAATAGTTTTCTTCCTCAATGATCTCAAGCGTAAGGTTTGGATGGATCGGACATGCGCCGTCCACAAGCTCCGACTCGGTTTTTTCAAGCTCACATCCGACGCAGTATTTCACGCGATAGTTTTTTTTGTAAATATCGCCCGCCTTGTCGCACCGCCGCCAAAATTCCTGCGCCGCGGCTTTGTGATGCACATCGGTCGTACGGATAAAATGCGTATAGCTTAGATTGAGCGCCGACTTCAGGCGGTCAAACTTCGCCGCGTATTCGTCCACATACGCCTGCGTGTCTTTTTTCTCATCCAGAGCTTTGCGCCATATTTTCACGCCATGCTCGTCCGTGCCGGTATTGAAGACCACTTCTTCTCCGCGCGCGCGATGCAAACGCGCGATCACATCCGCTTTGACGATCTCCAAAGCGAATCCGATATGCGGATCGGCGTTTACATACGGCAGTGTCGTCGTGATGTAAAACGCGCCCGATTTTTTATCTGTTGTTTCATTCATGAGACCTACTGATTAAATAGTTTCGTTACGAGATGTTCAGATTTCGTGCGAGACGAAGCAAAAATTATGAGACATATACGGCGTATATGTTGAATAATTTTTGCAAAGTCGTAGCCGAAATCTGAACATCGGAGTAGAATAATATTTAATCAGTAGGTCTATGGATTGGTGGCAGTCAAGACTATGCCTCACGCATGAGCTCATCAGCTCCGCAGACATTATCCCGTTTTAATATGCGACACGAAGCCCAAACGCTATTCGGGGATCAGCGCGCGTTTTTTCTTGTCCCAGTCATTGAGAAGCTCGGCTGCGATCGCCGTCAGAGGCACTGCAAGCAAAATACCGAAGATGCCTCCGAGCCTGCCGCCGATGAGAAGTGCGAGCACCACGACCAGAGGACTCAAGCCGACAGTGCGGCGCATGACGACAGGCACAATGACGTGCGACTCAATCTGCTGGATTGCAACATAGAGCGCGATTGTGGCAAGTCCGAGAAACGGAGACGTCAGCAGTGCGGTAGCGACGACAGGCACTGCGGCAAGGATCGGCCCCACGATTGGAATGATCTCAAAGATGCCCGCGATCAGCGCGAAGAAAAACGCGTGCCGTACGCCAAGAAGCGTCAGGCCGAAAAAGATCAGCACGCCGACGAGCGTACCCAGAAGCATCTGTGTCCTCAGCCATTTGCCGAGCTTTTTCTGTGACCGCTCCCAGAGATCAAGCATGTACGGCTCATAGGCAAGCGGCATCATGAGCCGCAGGAAATTCTCAATTCCCTTTTCCTGTGCCGCCAGATAAAAAGAAAACACCAAGACGAGGACAAAAGAGAACACGCCTCCGAACGCGGCAGAGGCCGCGCTCAAAAATCCGTCCGCAAGCCCGCCGAAGCGCTCAAACGCAAAATCAAATCCTCCGCCGATGTCCGGCGCAAAGAGGGAGAAAACCGGCAGCTGTCCCACCTGATTGAGCCCAAGGTGCGCCTGCGCCACGAGGGACGGATACACGGCCGCAAATCCGCGCAGTTCTTCCAGAAGCAGAGGCACGATAAAATATGCAAGCCCCGCAACGCCCGTCGCAATCACAAGGTAAATCAGCACGACGGCAAGAATCCGCGGCAGACTCCGGTCCGTCATCCACGTAATCGCAGGCTGGAGAGCGGACGCAATGATCACCGCAAAGAACAGTGCGGCGATGATATCAAGCACAAGATAAAGCCCGACAAGCAAAAGCACTACGGCAAAAAACCGCAGTATCGTAAGCGTCGGGATAGAAATATGCTGGAGATCTCGTGCAGGCATATTTTGATTATAGCTCCTTTAAGATGCGTTCAAAAGGAGCGCGATCGCGGGCGGGCCCTATCATAGCAAGATTGAGAGCCTCGGGACGGATCATCTCGCGCGATACCGCCAGGATATCTTCAGGCGTCACTGCGTCAATCTTCGCAAACACTTCATCAATCGTCTGGGGCTTGCCTGTCAGCATCTCTTCTCCCCCGATGAAATTTGCCACCGCATTAGACTGCTCAAGGCCGATCAATGTCGTGCCACGCATATAGTCTTTGACGCGCTTGAGCTCGGCCGCCGAAACCGGCTCCACAGTCATGCGTTTATATTCCTCCAGAGCCGCACGGATCGTCTTTTCCACATTGGCGTGATCCACGCCAGCATACGTCACCAGATACCCGCGATTTGAGTATGACTCGTGTGCTGTCATCACGGTGTATGCCAGGCCAAGTTTGTCGCGGATGCGATCCCACATGCGGGCGCTCCACGATCCTCCGAGCAAAGCCGCGAGCACTTCTGCGATATAGCGTTTCGGATGATTCGCGTCATATCCACGGAATCCGAGCGTGATATGCGTCTGATCGGTCTCTTTGTACTCAAGGTCAAGCCCGATGCCGTTTTGCGTATCGCGTACCGCGGGCTTGGTCCGCATGGGCGAGGCCGATCGCAGATCGCCGAAAAGCTCGCGCGCACGGGCAACCGTAGCGTCCTGGTCAAAATTGCCCGCGATCACGATCGCGGTGTTGGACGCGACATACTGGTGCGTGAAGTAATTGGCAAAATCATCGCGCGAAAGCGCGCGGATCACTTTTTCCTCGCCGATGACGTCCCATCCGGCCGGCTGGTCTCCGTACAGGAGCCGCTCCCACACCCACCAGACGAAGAGAGTTGGCGTGTCGCGGTCTTTGTGCATCTCCTCTATGATCACCTGCCGCTCGCGATTGATTTCTTCCTCCGCCAAAAGAGAGTTTTTGTAGATATCGGCGAGCAGGTCAAGCGACTGGTCAAGGTATGTTTTCGCGGCCTTGATGTGATAGCCCGTGATTTCATGGCTCGTAAACGCATTGGAGATAGACCCCATGCCGTCAAGCTCGTGTTTGATTTCGTCGGGCGTAGGGCGATTCTTCGTGCCCTTGAAAAACATGTGCTCCAAAAAATGCGAGATGCCTCCGATCTCCCGCGCCTCAAAATCCGAACCCGTGCCGCAAAGCACCAGTACCGTCACGGTATTGGTCCCCACCATGGGGGCCGTAATAATCCGCAATCCGCTTTCTAATGTAGTTTTTTTAAACATAGTATTGCAAATAAAGGATATTGCGACCGCAGGGTTGAACGCGCTTCGCGCGTACTGACCCGCCACAAGCCGCGGGATATTGACCCTTTTGATGCGTCGTCGCTCGAGAGAAGCGTAAGCAAGCTCACATTTCTCTCTTTGCTCGCCGCAATAAGTTGAAAGAAATCGCGTCTGTCAGAAAAAACGCAAGCCGTGCAACAAAAGGATAGCATGCGGCGAAGGACTTGCACAATATCATTTTTTGTGGCACAAATCCTGAATCAGACGCTTTGAATCTTATGCGTCCGAAGGAAGTCGTTCCCTGACAATTTATATCATCTCCCCGAAAGGAGGCGCATCGTGGACAACGCGAATAAGCCCAGTACCAAATCCTTGGTCAACACGACTCGCATCAGCGATCACTTTGGGGTAACTCCCGGGCAGGTCACGCGCGTATTCTCTTTTGGCATAATACCGACAAAGAGACAATACGCCATTATAGAACGGTGGTTTGCCGCGGTAGAGGCCGCGCGTGAGCGACTCTATGGAATGCTCTATGCGCATTTCCAAGAAAATCCCCCTGCCTACCTGAAAGAAAAATTTTCGTACGAGACATTTTTCAAAGGCAGACCCGTACTTAACGGCCTCCGTGATATTGATCCCACGATCATGACATCTGCCGTTTTTACGGCACTACGGCACAAGGCCGAAGGCGCGATGGCCGCATTCCACACCAACCACCGACGGCTTTTTGAGGAAGCCCGGAAGAAAATGCGGGAATACGCCGAATGCCTGAAGGCCAATGAGGCATTGCTCCGGGGTGCGGCGGACATAGATTGGGACAAAATTGTCAACGCCCTGCGTACCCGCCTCAATACCTGTCTGGCACCCGAGTACGATGCGGTGATTGCGGATTTTGGCGCACTGTGCGCATTCCGGGCGCTCATTGCAGAAACAAACGCTCTAAAAGGCGCGTACAACCACGCGCTCAATCAGATGCTTCCCGCTCTTGTGAAAGTGGATGAGCCGGAAGAAGCCGAGGAGTCGCCCCGTCTCCGATTCTTCAATGGGCGGATCAACGACCTTCCGAAATTTCCCGTTGCCGAGCGCGAGACGCCGCCGGATACCGAGACGATCATCCGGCAACTGGAAGATATGGCGCGGGTCATACCGGACACTGCCGAAATCCTCGGCTATATCCATCGCATAAGGCATAAAGCCGCGCGCCGGAAGCCCGGAAGCGCCGTACCGCTACCCCAACGCGTCGCTCTCTACTGTGCGATCCGCATGGAAAGGAATCCCGAAGAAGATCCGTCAACGGTCGCCGGGCATTTCCTCGGCGAAATTGATCGGGTATGCGAAAAGCGCCGTCAAGGACTTGTCCGCACGCCTTTTGACAGCCAGATCAGGGCAAGATACATGGATATCATCTCTTTTCGCGCGACGCTCGCGCATCCTGACCGGTGGACCGAGATCCAGTTCCTCCGGAGCAATGCGGCAAGCAGAAGAGTACGCGCCGAGACAATATCGGCCCCGTTTGAAGGGTTTTCATGGACGAGCAACCGGACAAATCCCGCGCCTCAGTACGGCATGGCGCTTGCCAAAGACGCTAATGCTCCGGCCGATGCCCCGGAGTTGTGTATCTGTCTTTCTCCATCATCTGCCGCATTCTCTGTCAGAGAAAAAGGAGGAGATTTGATCTATATGAGACCGACCGGCGGCAGACGAGGCAAAGACAATCCGGGCAAAGAGATCACCTGGGTACCCGGATCTTTTGACGAGTACCCCGCATCCGGTGTAGCACTGAAACTCCGCCTTTATTTCGGCAGATCACAGGCGCGCAGAATGCTCACCAATAAAACGTGGGGCCTCTTGTCGGATAATCCGCGCGTATTCGCCGCCAACGCCGAGCTGGTGGGAAAAAAAAGAAATCCCCAAGACCGGTGGAAGTTATTCTTCCATATGGTAATCAGCGGACCTCCTCCGGTGGAGTATCTGGATTTCTCCTCCGATGTGCGTTCCCGGGCCCGAACCGTCATCGGGATAAACCGCGGCGAGGTCAATCCGCTTGCCTATGCCGTGGTGTCTGTAGAGGATGGCCAAGTGCTTGAGGAGGGTCTTCTCGGCAAAAAAGAGTACATAGACCAGTTGATAGAGACCAGACGCCGGATCAGCGAGTACCAATCCCGCGAACAAACCCCGCCCCGCGATTTACGCCAGAGGGTCCGGCATCTGCAGGATACGGTTTTGGGAAGCGCCCGGGCAAAGATCCATTCGCTGATCGCATTCTGGAAGGGTATCCTCGCGATAGAACGGCTGGATGACCAGTTCCATGGCAGGGAGCAAAAGATTATTCCCAAAAAGACCTACCTTGCCAATAAAACGGGCTTTATGAACGCGTTGAGTTTTTCCGGCGCGGTCCGCGTTGACAAAAAAGGCAACCCATGGGGAGGTATGATAGAGATTTATCCGGGCGGCATTTCCCGCACCTGCACACAGTGCGGAACCGTCTGGCTTGCGAGGCGACCGAAAAATCCCGGACACCGCGACGCCATGGTGGTCATTCCCGATATCGTGGATGATGCGGCCGCAACGGGGTTTGACAACGTGGATTGCGATGCAGGCACTGTGGATTACGGGGAACTTTTTACGCTCAGTAGAGAGTGGGTCCGGCTGACTCCGCGTTATAGTCGCGTCATGCGGGGGACATTGGGAGACCTTGAACGGGCGATCCGGCAAGGAGATGATCGCAAGAGCAGACAAATGCTCGAGCTTGCGCTTGAGCCGCAACCGCAATGGGGGCAGTTTTTTTGCCACCGATGCGGATTCAACGGACAGTCCGACGTGCTGGCCGCGACCAATCTGGCGCGGCGCGCCATATCTTTGATCAGGCGCCTGCCGGATACTGATACTCCCCCAACCCCTTGACAAGATAGCGGGATTAAGCTATCTTCTTCCCCAAGCTCCTTATATAAGTAGTATCCATATAGAGGGGCCCATTGGCCGCTTTAAAATCGTTTCAACGGCCAATCCCCCGACCGGATTACCGGTCGGGTATAAAAGCTTCCTCTCATGAAAAGAGCCCTGTCTTCCTCGCGGAGATAGGGCTCAAAAAATTTAATGCTTGATGATCATATTCTCGTTTACACACTCCCTCTCATAGGGTGGCTCTTAGACGGGGCTGCTCATTACGGCTGTTGGGTTTACACACTCCCTCTCATGAGGTAACTCTTGGACTAGGCGTATCCAAGGCAACCTCGCATGTTTTTACATACCCCCTCTCATGGGATGGCTCTTAGACGACCTCTTGGCTTCGGGGAACCTCCTGTTTACACACTCCCTCTCATGGGGGATGGCTCTTAGACAGCGCCTTGAGCCTATCAAAGAGCTTTTGGGAATGTAGCGCAAAAGAATATTGAGCGCAAGAGACGCATAAAGACCAACATTTCCAGAAAGTTGGCAACGCAATGATTTATAAATCCAAATCTGCACGGCTATTGCGTAGCGTTTGAGATTGATCCCTTTCTTTTTTCTGCTAAAAACCTGGCCAATGCCGGCACAGCTATGCGCTCCTGTTTTGCCGTATCGCGATCGCGGACGGTTACAGTGTCGTCTTCCAATGTCTGATAATCCACGGTGATACAGTAGGGCGTGCCGATCTCGTCCTGCGCATAATAACGCTTGCCGATATTGCCGCGCGCGTCCCATGCGATACTGAATCCCCCTGCTTTGAGTTCCTTGTACACCTCGCCTGCCTTTTCCACGATCTGCGGACGGTTTGATACCAGAGGAAATACTGCGGCTTTGTAGGGCGCCAGGCGTGGCGGCAGTTTCAGATATACGCGCTTTCCTTTTTCGCTTTCCTCCTCGCGATACGCTTCAAGCAGTACCGCAAGCACTGTACGATCCACGCCCCATGTCGGCTCAATCACGTGCGGATAAAACGAATCTTCTCCTTCTTCGCGATACGGCGGCTCCTTGAAGTGATTTTTGAGGTCAAAGTCGCCGCGGTATGCGAGGCCATACAGTTCTTTTTTGCCGAACGGAAAGTCATACTCAAAATCCACCGTGCGTTTGGAGTAGTGCGCGCGCTCCCCGTCCGGGACTTCCAACTCATGCACACGCTCCATCGCGATCCCCATATCACTGATCCACGCGCGCATTTCGTTGAGCCAGTGCGCAAAATGGTCTTCCCATGATGCCTCGCGGACAAAATATTCTATCTCCATCTGCTCAAATTCGCGGGAGCGGAAGATAAAGTCGCGCGGGGTGATTTCGTTGCGGAATGCTTTGCCGATCTGCGCGATACCAAAAGGCAGAGTACGGCGCATGGTGTCCGTGATATTTTTGAAATTCACAAACATCCCCTGTGCGGTCTCGGGGCGCAAGTATGTCTGGCTTGCCGAATCCTCCACCGGGCCGACAAATGTGCGGAAAAGAAGATTGAAATTCCGCGCTTCGGAAAAATCTGCGCCCTCCGCCGCCCGGCCGTGCTCCCGCGCGTAATGTCCCGTCCATTCGTCTGTCTGATCGGCGCGAAAACGCTGATGGCATTTTTTGCACTCTACCAGAGGATCGGTAAATTCGCCGACATGGCCCGATACTTCCCATACTTTCGGATTCATCACGATTGCAGTATCAATCCCCACCATGTCGTCGCGGGCACGCACAAATCTCCGCCACCACATTTCTTTGATGTTGTTTTTGAGCTCCACGCCCAAAGGCCCATAGTCCCAGGTACCGGCAAGCCCGCCGTATATCTCGGAAGCGGGAAAGACAAAGCCGCGCCGCTTGGCCAGGCTCACAATCTTTTCCATTGATACCGATGCATCTTCTGCGGCTTTGCTCATAAATAGATGCGTTTTGGCCTATTCCACGACATACCAGTCTTTTGGACCCGTCGCCGTATCATCATGCAGTTCCGTGGTAAACGCGTCAATACGCGCCTTGATGTCCTGTCCGGTAAACATGTCCTTGCCCGTAAAGTCCGCCTCATGCACCAGTGTCAGAGGTTTGCGGATATCGCTTGGCGCAGGGACGATGGACACCTGAAACGCGACAGTGCGCGACTGCGTCAGCACGCCTGTGCCTGCCGCCAGTCGCCCGAGACGCCAGCGCACTTCGCTCGCCGATTCGCTATAGGAGATATCGGCATCGCCCGGATACGTAGCACTCTCCCATCTGACATTGGGCGGCAGGCGCGCGACAAGTTCGCCGTTTTCTATCGCATTGGTAAAATTCCTTGCTTCCCAGATGATCACATATGTCGTCTTCTCGCCCTGCCGCGGCGGCAGAGGCCCACTGTTTGCAATGGGAGACGCGCGAAAAACAGCGCGTCCGGCAAACAAAGCGATCGTCGCCACTTTCAACTGCGCCGTATCATCGGGGCTTAGTTTTGCGCCCGCAAGCTCCTGTGGCAAATTGGGGGTACTGATGGATGCATGCGCCCGGAGCGTCAGGTTGGTATCTGCCGATGTGCGCATCGTGGGACGCTTTTGCGTGGGAAACGAAAGGCGCAATTCTCCCGACTGTCCGGGTAAGACCTGGCGCAAAGCTTCAGTCCCGCCCGGGCCCCATATGACAGCCCCCATACGCGCATCAAAGGCTCCGCCGCTTGCGACAGTCATACTCGCCAAGTCCGCAATACTACCCTCAATGCGCGCCTGCACCGATACGTTTCGTACGGTGACCGCACTGCGGTTTGCGTACTCCACGATAACCTCCGCATTCTCGCCCGGAGTCAATACTCCGTCGCGCATGCCGTTGATCCGCGTCGTCAGCAGAAACGGAGAGGACGAAAGCGTCACTTCCTCGGTGGCCTCCCGCCATAGTCTCCATTCTTTCGTACGCTCATCAAAAAATCCCAGGCCCGCGCGAAGCGCATTTACCTCGCCGCCCATACCGTCAAAAGCGCCCATGATGACAATCTTGTCTTCTTTGCCAGGCTCAAGCGTACCTATTTTCCAAAATAACTCTCCCACTGCGGCCTTGGGCGTAGCGCTCTCCATCTTAAACCCCGGAGGGAGATCTATTCGGAGCCATACGTCGCCAAACGGAATTTGGGAGCGCGAACTGTACCGCAGAGTCATCTCCGTCTTCTGCCGCGGATCTATGCGCGGCAAGGTTTCCCAAAAAAGTGCCAAGGGAACGCTCGCGATCGTAAATTTCTTTGACGAAGTGAACGAAAAACGCGCGCTCAAGCGCTCCGGGCGATACAAGAGAGTCACTTCCACATTTTGTCCCTCACGCTCGGCGCCAAAGAATCTCACCGTGATCTCTTTTGTCTGAACCTCGCCTGCGGCAATAGTCCCGATATGCTCAACCATGCGCGGCGTACCCAGCGGCGCAAATCCCACATCGTTTTTTATGAGCGTCCCTGCGGGGACGCCGATCGCAAGCTGTACGTCTTCTAAAGCGGCCTTGGAAGCATTGCGTATCGTCACCGGAATAGTCACCGCCTCCCCCGCTTCAATAAAATCACGGCCGCCGATCACGATCTGGGCCTCCTGCCGGTCGGCGCCAAGATAGAGATATACAAATACTCCGGCTCCGGCAAGAAAAATAGCCGCCGCCCCGATCAGAAGAAACAGGCTCGTACGAAAAGAAAACATGGGTCTAGCAGGCAAAGATTCGCCTTCCTCGTCTTTCTCGCTCCAGTCGCTCGGCACGCGCCGCCCCAAGGGCGTCAGCGGAAACCGCCGCTTTCTACGGCCGGTAAGCTCCGTGTCTTCCGCGGCACCATACAATCCCTCTTGTAATTCATCAAGCCGTCCCATGAATTGAAACCATAAATACTGTTAGATTCTATCATACCGCGTCGTCATATGATTTGCCATCGTCATCGCCGTCGCCGTGCCCGAGACACAAAGACAGGTTCGTATCAAATTCTTTGCGAAACAGCGCCTCGGCATCCTCGGAGAACTCGTGGCTATCAAGCGCGCGAAACGCGGCATCCGCAAGACGCCAGAGTGCAGGATCGCGTTCTCCCGCAAAACAATGCTCATCTAGGCGCGCCGCCACATATGCTGCCAGGCGCAGAGTCGCATCGCGCGAGCGCATCCGCTCGCCGAAGCGCACCAGAGACGCTCCAATGAGCTTCTCGCCGTGGCGCGCGCTTATCAGCCGCACCACGCTCAAAGAAAACGGCTCCAGATGCCCGCGCAGTTTCGCTTCATTTTTGCGTATCCCTTGCGCGCGCGCGACTACTTTGCCGAAATCCCTCGTATACAACGCATACAAGACATCAGCCTCTCCGATATCAAGTTTTTTTAAGACAAATGCGTCGGTAGCATGCATGATCTAAGAAGATATCTTCCGCCGCTTTCTATGCGTCTTTTTTTGCAAATATCCCCGCGGATTCACGGTTACAAACACCGAGTACCCGGTGTACGCCGCGCTGACCACTGTCAGGAAAAGCACGCAGGCGACGATGAATCCCCGCGTCTGCGGCAGAAAGAATGAACTCTGCGGCATGATACCAAGCGACGCGACAATCGTAAAAAGCGACAAAATCACGGAGACTTTGAGGTACTCCAGGATGAGCGCGCGGCTGTTGAGTGATACCTCTATCTTATTCGCTTTTTCCTGCAGGTACAGATAAATCTCCCGGCTGTTGGACGATACGATGCCGTACTCCTCGTCCGTCATCCGGTCAAACACTTCCACAAGCTCCGCATGACGCGGCAGTTCCAATCCGAGCTCGCTTCTTTCAGGATCCATGGTCGCCAAAAATTTTTGCAGATCACGCAGTATCTCCCGACTGCTCTGCTCGTTTAGCTCGGCAATCGTAGCATCGGTCGCGGCAAGCAGGCATCTTTTCATGCGCGGAATATCGCGGCCAAGCAGTCGGTCTATCTCGCCGATCCGGTAGATGACAAACGCGACCACCAGTGCTACCAGCGCCCCGAGCGTCTGCGGAATAGCGCTCAAGGTAAAAAACCAGAAATTCAGGTCTTGCATATACATATATTATGCCGCTAAAATCCCGATCCACAGCTTCTCGCCGTCAAGATCGGACTCGCGCTCAAGCTTGTATACTTTTTTGCCGCCTGCTTTCAGTTCCGCGGCATTGGTATCTTTTTTGATCTCCCGCTCCCATCTTACCAGAATCGCGGCAATACGCTCACTACCCATGATCTGGCATCGCACTTTTTCACCCGGCTTCATACCAAGCTCGCGACGCATATCCTGTACCGTCCGCACAAATTCCCGCACGATTCCTTCCTCTTTGAGTTCCGGCGTCATTACAATGTCCAGTTTTATCTCCTCGCCGAAAGCAATCTCTTTGACATTTACCTCATCCTTTATCAACCGTAGCACCTCTTCCTTCCCCCTTAATTCTTGATTCTTGATTCTCAATTCTCGCAGGGGCTGACGCACTTTGATCCCCGCTTCCGCCCGCAATTTCAAAGCCGCCGCGACAATAGCACGCACAGCTTCCATATCTTTTATAATTCCTGATTCCCCTGCCCCCACACCAAAATTTGGTGTGGGGGTGAACTTCTTGATTCCTGCTTCTATTTTAGGCCACGGCCGCAGATGCACACTTTCCTCTTTCAATCCCATTTTTTTGCGCAATCCCCGATAGACGGCCTCGCTGATAAACGGCGCAAAGGGCGCAGATAGTTCCGCAAGCGTCAGTAGTACTTGTGCCATCACCGCCGCGGCTTCATTTTTTTCCTGCGCATTTTTCGGATGCTGGAATCTGCGACGCGATCGACGCACATACCACTGCGAAAAGTCATTCACCGCAAACTCATCAATCACCCGCGCAGCACCCACCAGATCATACTTATCCAACTTATCTGTCACATGCCCGACAAGCAGATTCAGGTCTGCCATGATCCATTTATCCAATACATTCGTATTTTTCGTTTTTCGTTTTTCGTTTTTCACTTTCTTTACGTACGTATCAAAAAACACAAACGTATTCCAAAGCGTTGCCACAAATCCGCGCGAGCGCAGAGCCACGTCTTTTTCATCAAACCTTTTCGGCTCGCCCGGCCCATTGATCGTAAAAAAATACCACCGGAGCGCATCCACACCGTATTTATCCATCATCTCCTGCGGGCTTACGACATTGCCTTTGGACTTGGACATCTTTTGTCCTTTGGCATCCAGTACATGCCCAAGCGAGATCACGTTTTTGTATGGCGCTCCGCGCCCCAGCAGAGTGGCAACCGCAAGCATGCTATAAAACCATCCGCGCGTCTGATCCACGGCTTCCGAAATGTAATCCGCTGGAAACGCCAACCCGTCATTGCGAGGACGCAAAACGCCCGTAACAACCCTATGAGATCGGGTCTCATAGGGTAAAAACGGATAATGATTTTGAGCAAATGGCATGGCTCCCGAGTCAAACCACACGTCAGCAACTTCCGGCGTACGGCGCATGACGCCGCTACAGGAAACGCAATCAAACTTTATCTCATCCACATACGGCCGATGCAGATCCACTTCTTGTGCCGCATCATGCGGCAGTTTGCCCGAGCGTTTTTTTAATTCATCGCGCGAGCCGATCACCTCAATTTCGCCACACTTGTTGCACTTCCATATGGGCAAGGGCGTCCCCCAATACCGCTCGCGCGAAAAGCACCAGTCGCGCACGTCTTTGAGAAACTCGCCAAATCTCCCGTGCTTCAAGTGCTCTGGCGTCCAATTGGTGGTCTCATTATTTGCAAGCAGTTCCTTTTTTACGGCAGTCGTCTTCACCCACCAGGCCTTGCGCGCATAATACAAAAGAGGCGTATCGCACCGCCAGCAATGCGGATATTCATGCGGGTACGGCTCTTGATGGAAAATCTTATCACCGAGTATTCGGATTATTTCCGCTTCTGTTTTTTGTTTATCTTCTCGCGTCGCGATAGACCACCCACTTAAACTTTCCACCTCTTTAACAAAATGTCCTGTCTCGTCCACCGTATGAAATTTCGGCAATCCGACTTGCTGTCCCAGACGATAGTCATCCTCTCCGTACATCACCGCGGTATGCACCACGCCTGTGCCGTCGTTGGCACTTACGAAATCGGCAGGATATATTTTATACGCCGTTTTTGAATTTCTGAATTCCGGCACATCAAAAAGCGGTTTATATTTTTTTCCGATTACATCCTCTCCCCTAAAAATCTCTACAATGTCGTACACTTTACCTCGCCATAAATAAGAATTTTCGCCGGGAATATCTCTCATCTCTATAGCAGTTTTGAAAAAAATGTCTTTCGCGATAATGTGCATCTCTGAAAGTGGACGCGGTCGTGATTCTTCTCCCTCTGCGACATGATCAAACTCTCGGCTCCACTTTACTTTCAGATAGTCAAGTGTTGGCTTCACCGCCAATGCGACATTTCCCGGTAGCGTCCACGGCGTCGTGGTCCATGCCAAAATATAGGTTTTGTCGTCCGTGACAAAATCGCCGATTTTTTGATTCGGCTCCAACTCGAACTTCACATACACCGCCGTATCTTCCACTTCCTTATATCCAAGTCCGACTTCATGCGACGAAAGCCCTGTCTGACAACGTGGGCACCACGGCACGACTTTGAAATCCTCGTACAGCAATCCTTTTTTGTAAAATTCCTTGATGATCCACCAGAGCGTCTCTATATATGACGTCTCGTACGTAATGTAGGGGTTTTTGAGATCAATCCAAAATCCCATCCGTTTTGTCAGGCGCTCCCACTCTTCTTTATATTCCCATACCGAGCGCTTGGCATCCGCGTTGAATCTCGCAATGCCGTAGTTTTCAATATCGTGCTTGGTCTTAAATCCGAGCTTTTTCTCTACCTGTATTTCTACCGGAAGCCCATGCGTATCCCATCCCGCGCGGCGCGGCACGTCAAATCCCCGCATGCTTTTGTAGCGCAGTACCGCATCCTTAAAAGCCCGCGCTTCCACATGGTGAATACCTGGCATGCCGTTTGCGGTCGGCGGCCCCTCATAAAAGACAAAGGGCTTTTTGCCTTTGTTTTTTTTGAGGGATTTTTCAAAAACTTTTTTCTCCTCCCAGAACTTCAGAATCTCCTCCTCCCGCTCCGGAACATTCAATTGTCTATTGTGCTCGTACATATGATCTATGCTACAGTATTAGGCCTAACTTCTCAAAAATCAAGAAATGATTTCTATCAACAAAAAATAGACGATCGTCTATTTTTTTGTTGATTTAAGATACTCTACCGATTGTCCCTTGCTCGCGGACGCTAAAGATGTGTACCTTGCCCGCCAACGCCAAATCATCCAACAACGTAATAAAACTCACAGGGAGAGGACAATCACCTATCCACACACTTTTTTGAAAATGGCGAAAGCCGCACGTGATCAGCTCCGCACGCACGGCAGTTCGTTTTTGCCGTTCCCGTTCGGGGATATCAAAAATAACAAGTCGTGTAATTCCGTCACTTACGTTATTTTCTATATTTGCTTCCACCTGATCTACCCGCGCTCTTCCCGCAGGCGACAAACGCCATTTCGCGTTTTTTCTGCCACCCATTCGGACAATCAATCCTTCTCGTTGCAAGCGCCACAAAATCGTCGATACCGTATGACGAGTAATTTTTCTTGACCGTTCCAAACCGAGCAGAGGACGCCACATATTGGCATAAGAATACTTTCTTGGGAAAAATGCGCCCAACGTCGCTTCACCAAGACCTCCTAAAATCTCAAGCGTCGCACGACCAATAGAGTATTTCTTTTCCTCCTGGTTTTTCATATCTCCATCATACTTTAAAATCTATATCAACAAAAGATAGACGATCGTCAATAAATTGTTGAGATAAATCTGCTACCACCTCTCTTCATCCATACAGTTACATCTCCTCCAGAGTTTCAATACCGAGGAGGTTGAGGCCGCGTGCAAGCGTGATCGCCGTGGCGGAGACGAGTGCTAAGCGGAGATTCTTTTTGTCTGCATCTTCTTCCTGCATGACGGGGCGCGCGTGATAAAATTCGTTTGCGGATTTTGCAAGATTATAGAGGTACGCCGCGAGGACATGCGGAGAGTATATGGCGAGCGCGTCTTCAATGGCCTCCGGGAAGCGGAGTATCAGCACTGCAAGATGCCGCTCAAGCGCATCCATCTCCACATTTGTATCGGCGATTTGTAATTTGTAATTTGTAATTTGTAATTTTCGTAAGATACTTTTCAGTCGCGCATACGTGTATTGCAGGTATGGACCGGAATCCCCTTGAAATGTCACGGACTTATCAAAATCAAAAATGATATCACTTCCGATATTTTGTCTAAGGATGGAGTACTTTATGGAGGCCATAGCCACGGCCTCATCGGTATTCTCCGGCAAACGATTTTTGACTTCTTGAATCAGCCATTCAGCGGTGATGACGTCCCCGGTACGAGAAGACATCTTGCCCGAAGATAGGCGAAGCATACCGTGCGGGATATGGCGGGTATGTGCGGCGACATCTGGCATTATCAACTCCATTACCTTTAGCAAAACCTTAAAGTAGTCCGTGATTTCGTTGCCAGTCACGATAAGCGAGAAGTCAGGATGATAAAGTCGGAATTTCTCCTGATTGAGACCAAGCTCCTTGGTTTCATATGTCGGCAGGCCGTGCGAATTGACAAAGACACGGGTATGAAGATTATATTTCTCGCCTCTAAAGACTATTGCGTTTTCGCTTTGTTCAAAAATCTCGGGGTGCTTTCGAACGATTTCCAGACCTTTAGGTCCCATCTCACTCTCAAAAAAGTAATGGACGAATTTCGTCCCGAGCCGCGCATATATCTTCTCGAAATAATCCAAGCTACCCCGTCTGCCATCTTGGTAGAGTTTGTTGATCTCCGGATCACTACGGTCATATATTTTTCTATTAATTGCCTCAATTTCTCCTTTAGCTTCCGGATTAGTACGATAGGCTCCGGCACCTGCGACATAGGCAGGCCCCAAGTAGCTTTCGCCTTTTTGCATGCCCCAAACAGCCATGGCGATATGAAGTCCGATGTCGCCCTGCCAATTCACACGCAGAACATTCGCCCCGATAATTTCATGGAGACGCGCAATAGACTCTCCAATGGCGTTTGACATGAGATGGCCGATGTGGAATTGCTTAAACGGATTCGGGTCCGTGTATTCAACCATCACGGTCTTACCGCGGCCTATATCACTTGCGCCCCATGTATCGGCACTTTCCAATACTTGCCCAAGCATATGCAAGGCCATACTATCTTTGAGAAAAAAATTGATGAAGCCGGGTTTTGCAACTTCTATCCTGCCAATCAATTCATGCTCGGCAATCGCACTTTTTATCCGTTCAGCGACTTCCATTGGATTGACGCGCGCGATTTTTGCCACAACCATAGCGGCATTAGTCGCATAATCCCCATGCGCCGGATTCTCCGGCGGGGCTATGGAAAAATCGGGCGCATCTACCACGCCAAATTCATGGGTAACAGCATCCCGTATCAAAACGTATATTTTCTCATGCATCATGCGCCCACTCTATCAAATTTTGCAGAAAACAAAAGACCTGCCTACAATGGACACTATTCCACTATGTCAGACCTTGCCGTCAACCGCCGCGCTACTTTTGACTACGAAATCATTGAAACATATGAGGCTGGTATCGCATTGCAGGGTTTTGAAGTAAAAGCCGTCAAAGCAGGGCGCATGAATCTGGCAGGCACGTTTGCCATCATCCGCGGGGATGAGGCATGGCTCGTCAATGCGTCCATTTCCCCATACCAGAGCGGCAATACGCCCGAAAAGTATGACCCCACGCGGCCGCGGCGGCTCCTCCTGCACAAAAAAGAGATCAAAGAGCTGATCGGAGCTACAGCCGAAAAAGGATTGACAATTGTGCCTTTAAAGGTGTACGCTGTACGCAATCGGATCAAGATCGCAATCGCTCTTGCACGACACAAAAAGAAAGCCGACAAACGCGAGACGATCAAGCGGCGTGAATCCGATAGAGAGATCCAACGAACTTTGAAATGGGGATGACTGGCTTCGACGGGGATGAAAACGCCTGCAATCGGGCCGAGGACGCAGAGACACTCGTAAAACCCTCTGCAAACCAATACGTGCAAACGTATCTGAAGGCGCTGTAGCGGTTTCCGCCGACTTGTTCGGTGGTGCCGTGCGCGCCCCCGCATTTGCCTAATTTTTAGATAAATGCCATCCGTCTTTGGCGTTCGGGCTGAAGATTCACGGGTGTCATACTCCCGAACTTGATTCGCGGCATTTCGGGGCCGCGCGTGACACCTACCGGAACCCGGGACGGACTTTTTTGCTGAAATTCTATTTCCGCTCCGGCACAACAATTTCAGCTACGCCCGTAGCGATTGCCCGCGCGATTATTTTCGGACGAGGGTTCGATTCCCTCCATCTCCATATCATACTTCTGTTTCTCGTTTAAAAATTAATCAGAATATCATCCAACGAAGATACCGTATCAATCAGTGGATCCGTACCTCGCCGATCCGCGTCATCGGATCGGACGGCAAGAATCTCGGCGTTCTGGAAACGGCCGAGGCGCTCCGTATAGCGCAGGAGCAAGGGTTTGATCTCATTGAGATCTCGCCTACCGCTACTCCGCCTGTATGCCGAATCATGGATTTCGGCAAATTCAAGTACGAGCGCGAGAAGGGAGAGCGCGAGCACGGCAAGAAGCAAAAGGAAGTTGAGATCAAAGGCGTGCGGATCGGATTTACCACAGGTACGCATGATCTTGCGATGCGCGCCAAACAAATCGCAAAGTTTCTGGAGGATGGGGACAAAGTACGGGTTGATATGCGTCTGCGGGGCCGTGAAAAAGCTCATGGAGATCTGGCTCTTGCGCGATTCAAAGAATTCCTCGCGACGATCCCCGTGGAGTTCACGCTGGAAGCCCCGCCCAAGAGATTCCCCCAGGGATTTATCGCGATACTAAACAAGAAATAATTTTCGAGATACATTTTAAAAATCGTATGAGAAAATCAGTGCTGAAAAGGGTCAAGATCACCGGAACCGGAAAATTGCTTCATCGCAAACCCGGACAAAACCATTTCAACGCAAAGGCATCGCGCCGGAGCCAGCTTCGCCGCAGTAAAATGACCGCCTTTACGCCGATACTCGCCAAGAAGATTCATGGATATATAAACCAATGACACGAGTCAAACGAGGCATCATCGCCCATAAAAGACGGGAAAAAGTCCTCAAGGCCGCCAAAGGCTTCAAGTGGGGACGGAAATCAAAAGAGCGCATGGCGCGCGAAGCGCTCCTGCATGCATGGAGCCACGCCTATACCGGACGCAAAGAGCGCAAGCGAAGCTTCCGCGCGCTTTGGCAGACACGGATCGGAAGTGCCGCGCACGTGGAAGGACTCTCCTACAGCAAGCTCATGGGAGGTCTGAAAAAGAAAGGCATCGCGCTTGACCGCAAAGTCCTCTCCGAGATCGCGGCGGCACATCCCGAAGTCTTCAAAAAAATCGCCGCAGAGGCAAAATAGCGTCGGATATCACCAATCAAAAACCCGCCTACCGGCGGGTTTTTGATTTCGCGATCCTATTCAAAAAAGTATCCGCTTTTTTGAGAATACGCTTCGTCCCCGGATAAAATACTTTTTTGTAGGCATCGGCGTACGGAAGCCACACTCCCCCGATATGCTCACGCGACAAAGTGATTTTCTTCTCCCGCGTCCTCGCGACAAACCATACCACAAATTTCAGCGTCTTCTTGCCTCGCCACGTATAGATGTACCGCTCACCTGCGCGGAAGCCCGGAATAATCTTCACATCCCAAAGTCCGCTTTCCTCCGCGATCTCGCGCCGTGCCGCATCCTCCGATGTCTCGCCTTTTTCAATGTGTCCTTTGGGGAAACTCCAATACTCTTTTGGAGCGGGTCCTTTGCGCGCATGATGCAGGAGAAGATAGCGGCGGCTCCGCCCCGAGCCGCAAAACACAACCGCCCCCGCAGACCGTTCAATGTGGGCAGTCATTTCAACATTTTTAGCATTTTTTCCACCGGCCATGCGTTGATGATATCTTTTTTCTCGGCCCATCCGCGGCGCGCTTGTGCGATTCCGTATTCAAGATATTGGAAATGCTTCACGGAGTGCGCATCCGAGTCAATGCTCATCTTCACTCCTGCCGCCACGCATTTGCGGACATAGTCGTCCTTGATATCCGCGCGCTCCGGATACGCGTTGATTTCAAGCACCGTGCCGGTGCTTTTTGCCGCCGCGATCACCTCATCAATATCAAGCTCTATCGGCGCGCGGCGCGGGATAAGGCGACCTGTCAGATGAAAGATAATATCCACATGAGGGTTTTCCATCGCGCGGATGACGCGGCGCGTCTGCTCGGCGCGCGAGAGCTTAAAGTGGCTGTGTACGGCAACCCCCACGACATCGAGTCGTGCCAACACGTCATCGCGGATATCCAAAGATCCGGACGGCCCGATATTCACTTCAGCGCCCTTCAGTATTTTGAATTTTAGATTTTTCAGTTTCTTATTGATCCGGTCAATCTCTCCCATCTGCTTGATCAGCTTTTTCTCGTCTGCTCCCCCCGTCATGGCAAGCGACCGCGTATGATCGGTGATCGCGATGTATGAAAGGCCCGCTTCAGCTCCCGCTCGCGCCATCTCCTCAATGGAATTTTCGCCGTCTGTCCAGTCGGTCTGCACTTGCAGATCGCCGCACACATCATCATAGCCCACAAGATCCGGCAGTTTGCCGCGGCGGGCGGCCTCAATCTCTCCCGTATTTTCACGCATTTCGGGCTCTATATAGCGCAAACCGAGTTTCTTATAGAGTTCTTCTTCACTCCTGCCTGCAATAAACTGTTTTCCACGGAATAGACCATATTCGTTGAGCTTCCATCCTTTTTTAGAGGCATACTCGCGCAACGCCACGTTATGATCCTTGGAACCCGTAAAATAATTGAGCGCCGCACCCCATGACTTTTCCGGTACGACGCGCAAATCGCAATCAAGGCCGTTTTTCAGACGGACATTTGTTTTGGTAGGGCCGTGCCCGTAGACATGCGCGATAAAGGGCAGGCCGAGAAACCGGTCCATGACTTTTTCGGGGTGCTCCGACGACGCCAAAAGATCAATATCCCCGATTGTCTCGCGCCGCCTCCGTACGGACCCTGCGGCCGTCACCCGCGTCACTTCGGGAAATTTCCCGATCATCGCTGTGATCACGCGGATTTCTGGCATCATCAAGCCAAGCACGCGCAGACCGCCCGACTGCTTCAAAAACTCAATGCCTTTCAAAATCTTCTCCTCGGACTTTTTGCCAAACCGTGGAAGCCGGGCGACTTTGCCCGCGCGCGCCGCACGCTCAAGATCCGCGAGCGTACGCACGCGCAGTTTCTCCCAAAGCACCTTTATCATCTTCGGCCCCACGCCCTCCACTGCAGTCAGCTCCGCAATGCGGACAGGTATTTTTTTCTTGAGTGCGGCGTACTCCTTGAAATGCCCCGTCTTTAAAAGCTCCTCAATGTGCCGCGCGATGCCCGCACCCACTCCCGGGATTTCCTCAAGTGCGGCAAGGCCTCCCGCGTGATATATCTCTTTTACCTCCCGATCAAGCGATTCCACGCCGAGTGCCGCCCTCTCGTAAGCCCGCGGCTTGAACTGCACGTCCTGCATCTCAAAGAGTGCTGTCATCTCCAAGAGAATTTTTGCGATCTCACTATTGTTCATAGCCGCGGCATACCGGAGTTATATTTTCTTTCTTTCAACAAACCGTGAAGCTCCGGATGGGACTTTGGGGAGGATATACGGCTTCAAAAATACAAGCATGATCGTGGCGACAAACGTCAGTATCCCCACCATGGGAAATACGGCGCGAAATCCCACGGATGCGCCCAATACTCCACCGAGCATCGCGCCGAATGCGGATCCCGCCCCCACGGAAAAACTTGAAAAAAGCGCCCATTCAAAGCCCTCCCGCCCTTTATCTATATGCCGCGTAAAGATCGCATAAAACGGCGGGATGATCATGGCGTCGGCAATGCCGATGAAGAATTGCAGGAGATACACGTGCAGGATGTTGGTCGCAAAAAAGTAGAGAGAGATCAGCAGGGCATTAAGCAAGCCTCCTGCGATCATAAAATAAAAATCGTCAATCTCGCCGTGATTTTTATCCACAAAACGCGCTACGAAAAGCTGTACGATGGATTTGGTTACCCAATAGACAGTGATCGCAAAACCCACGCTCGCGACGGTCGCCCCCGCAATCTGTGTCGTGATAAATACGGCATAGATCGGGGGCAAAAATCCCGCCGCCGCGGTGAGGACAAAATACGCCATCACGATCACGAGAATCACCTGATTAAGCTTCGGAAACCACGATTTCATACCGCCATGATATCACACCTGTTGCACAGGAACAAAAACAATATTACGATGTAGCCATGGATACACATGACGAGACGTATTGGAAGCAAAAGCTCACGCCGGAGCAGTATCGCGTCATGCGCGAAAAAGACACCGAAGCGCCTTTTACCGGCACGCTGATCCAGAATCACGAGACCGGCATGTACAAATGCGCCGCGTGTGGCGCGCCGCTTTTCTCCTCCGACACAAAGTTTAATTCGGGTACCGGCTGGCCGAGTTTTTATGATGTCGTCTCCAAAGGCAACGTAGAAACCCGCGAAGACACGAGCTTTGGCATGCGCCGCACCGAAGTCGTGTGTCGCACATGCGGCGGACATCTGGGGCACGTCTTTGAAGACGGACCGAAAGAAAAAACCGGCAAGCGCTACTGCATCAACTCCTGCGCGCTTGATTTTGCACCGGAAAAAAAATAGGCCGCAATCGAACCATCGCAGCCACAGGTTTTCCACACCTTGCACACAGCTTATGCAGTCTCTTCGTCATCACGACAAGACTGCTTTATTGCGCGATTCGCACAAGCTCCGCGATGACGCCTGCGATAATCAGGGTATAGATGCCATAGCTCATCCACGCAGGTATGATGCCGCGGCCATGGTGCTCCTGCCTGATCTTACGCCCCATAAGGAGAAACAGCAGTCCGTCTACGCCAAACGCCATGACACCCACGATACTGATGATCGCGATGAAGTTTTGAAATCCGGCAAGGTATAAAAGAAACGGTATGGCAGATGCCGTAAGCCATGCGGCCCGGCGTGGGACAGCAAGATCAAGCGAGAGCATGGCCTGAAAATTGGCCGAAAGCGCGATAAAAGACGTGAGCACCGCGAGGAACCCTGCCATACTCGCAAAAAGCACGACATTGCCCCCGACAAGCTGTCCGAGGCCCGCGATCGCATCGGTGCTTGTAGCGCCTCCCGTCACCCCCACGACCGCGTACGCAAAAAAGAAATACAGGACAGCCGGGATCAAAGAGCCTGCGACAATCGCGGCGCGTACTTTTGCTCTGTCGCGCCCGAGGACGGTTACGAGATCCGGTATGACGGACGCGCCCGAGAGCGCAAAAAGCAAGACGCCGTATGGCACGAAAAGATTGCTCCAGTGGATGCCCGCAAGACGCAAGGGCGACGCATGGGGTAGTAGCAGAAAAGAGAGTCCCGCAACAAAAGCGATCTCAAAGACCGTCAGCACTCCATTGATCGCGGCTTCTTTTTTGAGCGGGAAAAACGTCACGAGAGCGACAAAACACGCAAGACCTGACGCGAGCAAAAAGCCGTCGCCTGCAAGGGCTACCCGCGACACAACCGTCTCCAAAAACACGGAGCCGATGATGAGATACGCCAAAAGCGTGCCGACTGTCCCAAAAAGTGCTGACGCCCATGACACCAGTGCCGCGCGGCGCCCGAGATGCATGCGGGCGTAGCCCGGCATGCGGTGGAAATGCGGCGTTACAAGCACGATCTCGCCGTACAGGAGATGCAAGACGAGCATGACGCCCGAAATCACGACAAGCTCTGCCGCCCCGAGCCAAAATCCCGTTTGCGCAAACGAAAAAGGGATGGCAAACATCCCCGCTCCGATGATCATCCCCGCAAGCACGAAGACGGCTTTGAAAAAACGCATAAGACCTACTGATTAAATAGTTTCGTAGCGAGATGTTCAGATTTCGTGCGAGACGAAGCAAAAATTATTCAGCATATACGGTGTATATGTTGAATAATTTTTGCAAAGTCGTAGCCGAAATCTGAACATCGGAGTAGAATAATATTTAATCAGTAGGTCTATAGGTAAAACTGGTACTCCGTCCTAATCCTCAATCTTGTCCTTGGCGACGGCTTCCATGACTTTTGCCAGAAGTTTTTTCGGATCCGAATCAAAAACCACTTTCCCCGTGCCGCGATGCGCTTTTGCGAGCAGCTCTTCAAGCTCGTCTGCTATGCCGCCCGTGCCCGTCAGCACGCCTATTGGTTTTTTGTCTTCAAATGCGATGGTAAATTCGTTCAACGTACCCATCCGTCCGCATGTGACGATCACGGCATCAGACGAGCGCGTCAGCAGGAGATTGCGCCCCGCGTAGCCGAAGCCCGTATAGATGATGATGTCGTGATTATCCAGAGGAAGCTGGTATTTTTTTACATGCTCCACTTCGGACGAAGCCGGGGAGAGTCCGATAACAAATCCGTTTTCTTCTTTGGCGCCCAGAGCGCCCCACAAGGGCGCGCCGGTTGTAGCCCCCGTCACCAAAACAGCACCTTGGCGCACGATCTCGCGGCCAAGTTCTTTGGTCTTTTCAAGCGCATCGGGAGCGCAGTGGCCGGTTTCGGCAGCACCCGAAATGCAGATTTTATATTTGAGATGGATATGCCGTCCGTCTTTCATAGTGTCTTTAATACTATAGATTATAGCGTGAACTTCTCCCCGCGCCTAGGGGCGGTGGCGGCTACACCCAGGCGATCCGCAATCTCCTGCTTGAAGCCAAGCGCTTGTTTCTCCTCGCCCTGTACGACAAATACGTGCTTGAGAGTATCGCGCTTCGGGTCTACAAAAGCATGCAGTTGCGCGTTGTCGGCATGCGCGGAAAATCCTCCGATCTGCCGCACTTCCGCGCGCACGGGAATCTCCTCATCCATGATCCGCACTTTTTCCGCTCCATCCACCAGCCGCCTGCCGAGCGATCCTGCAGCCTGATATCCGATGATGAGCAGGACGCTCTTGGGGTCCCCGAGATAGCGGCGCGCGTGATGCAGGATCCGCCCGCCCGTCATCATGCCCGAGCCTGCCACGATGACTTTGGGTTGGCGCACGTCATTGATCGTCTTGGATTCGTCCACCGTCAGTGTGAAATGCAGTTCCTTGGAGCGAAAAAGATGCGGGTGCGCGCGGTACAGCGCCTTGATCTCTTCTTTGTACGCCTCCGGATGGCGCTCGTATACTTCGGTGATCCGTATCGCAAGCGGCGAATCCACGTATACGGGCATCTGCGGGATTCTTTTCTGGTGCAGCATTTCGTTGAGCAGGAAAATAATATCCTGCGTGCGCTCGGTCGCAAACGCGGGTATCAGGAGCGTGCCGCCGCGAAATGCGACATCCTCTACCGCGCGCTCAAGCTTGAGCACCCGCTCCTCTGCGTCTTCATGGAGGCGCGTGCCGTATGCCGATTCGGTGATCAGATAATCCAGATCGCCGATCTCGTCGGGCGGCGGCAGTAGGACAGACGGCACGTTGCCCAAATCTCCGGTAAACAGTATGCGCTTGCCTCCGGTCTCAATATACGCCATGGCAGATCCCAAAATATGCCCCGCATCAAAAAGCGTGAGCTCGGCGTCTTTGATCGTACGGCTGGCGCGGTACGTCATGTCCTCCCAAAGACCAAATGTCTGCTCAATATCCTTGGCGCTGAAGAGCGCATTCTCTTCGCGCTCGGCCAGATGTAGCGCGTCCTCCAATAGCACGCGCGCGAGCTCGCGAGTCGCGGAGGTCGCGAGGATCACGCCACGGAAACCCTCATGTACCAGCTTCGGGAGCCTCCCGATATGGTCAATATGTGCGTGCGTGATCACGACCGCATCAGGCGAGGACGGGTCAAAGCCGAAAGGCTCAAAGTTCATATCCTCAATCTCGCGCGAGCCCTGAAACATCCCGCAATCCACGAGAATTTTTGCGCCGCCCGTCTCAAGCAGATGACATGCGCCGGTTACTTCTTGTGCACCTCCATGAAAAGAAATTTGCATAGCTAGATATTAGACCTACTGCGTAAAGATTGTTCTGCTGCAATTTCCAGATTTCGGCTACGACTTTGAAAAAATTATTCAACATATACGCCGTATATGCCTCATAATTTTTTCTGCGTCTCGCACGAAATCTGACAATTTCGCTACGAAAATCTTTACGCAGTAGGTCTTTTATTTAATACGAACGCTCATCCACTTTTCGGCCGTTTTGATCCCGCACAGTCACCGTCTCCGTGAGATTGCGGAAAAATTCCTGATCCCTTTGCATCCAGACGAGCCAACGCTTCAGATAAAAGTCATCGCGGTTTTTATTATCGCGCACGCATCCGTTGTAATTCAGATGGTCATTGATAAATGTCGCACACCGCGAATCGGTAAATTGTTCGGTGACACCCGCGCGGCATGATCCCGTGCCCTCAATCAGACGGATGCATCGGTCCGTATACGATGCCCTATCCGGCAGTGTGATATCCGGACACTGATGATCCAGTCCGGGCGTAAAATCGGAAAACTCATCAAAATATCCGGTACAGAGATTCTCGCGGAAATTCATACGGCGTTCCTGCCGACCAAGCGAGATATAAACCCTCTCTCCCGGAGCAAGCAGGATTGGGTCGCGCATTTCGCCAGATCCGCCTGGCAGGGCATATGCCAGAGGCACGGTAAACGACTCCCCGCGCGCATTCTCCACCCAGAAACCCGACACTGTGATCCGCTCGTTTTTCGTCGTGTTCCTTAGCGTAATCCGCTCACTGCTCGGGCGCGATGCAGTACCGTAAAATTCAGAAATCACGATCTTCCCTTTGTATGGCGACTCGCCCGTACTACTGCCGGTGCCGCCGCTTGTGCTCGGAGACGGCGTCCCCGCAGTACTGCCGCCAGTCCCCATCAGAGCATTGGCGAGCGCCCGAGATTTGGGCCCAAAATATCCGCTCACGGGAGTGATCCCGTTGGCCGCCTGGAAACGCTGTACCGCCCGTATCGTCAGCGTGAAGTAATTGCCGGTAGACTGCGAATAGTTAAAATATCCCCTGCTCCGCAGAAAATCCTGCATGCGCACGACATCGGGATTGCCCCGCATACCGGCATAGAGATCGCGGTCAAAACTAGCCGCTCCCGCAAAGAGCGGTGCTAAAAGCATGACCAAAATCAGCACTTGAGACTTCCTCACGCACAAATACTATCACATTTGGAGACCAAGAAAAATCCCCTCTCCCTATTGAAGTCTCACTTCAATAGGGAGATTATGTGCTCTCTACTCCCATGTCCGCTTGGCATTGATCTTCTCCTTGTCCCGAAATGCCTGCTCAAGATCAATATCAAAGTGGTTGCATATATCCAGCAAATACATAAAGACATCCGCGACCTCGTGATCCAAATGAAAATGCTCCGAGTTTTTGTCCGTATGGATCTTGGCCATCTTGCGCGCGGCCTTTGCCATCTCGCCGCATTCTTCCATAAGGAGCATAAACATCTCCGGAATCGTCTCCTCCGCAAACCCGCGCTCCTGCACCATCGCGGCAATATACCGCTGAAAATCCTTCAGCCCCGGATTCTTCTTTAATTTGAGTTTACTTTTCACGGACACGATTCGTGTGAAATAATTGTATGCCCTTGGGCAGATTCGAACTGCCATTTTAGCCTTCGGAGGGCTACGTTCTATCCATTGAACTACAAGGACGAGTGCGGTGATATCGTAGCAAAACAGCTGCCTGCGGGCAACCGCGCACAATACACTCAACACTTATGACCACTTTCAACAATTCATACGATCGTATGAATTGTTGAAAGTGGGATTACGATCACTCCCAGACATTCCCCCCAAGATCCGTGGTCGTGGATGTGCCGTCCCAGAAGATATGCTCGTCGTTTAAGCTGAATTGCGTATTTGCAATACTGGGAGTGGAGGAGTTAGAAAGATGCAGGCCGTAGAATGTTCCGGTTGCACCCCCTTGGTGATCTTGGATGGTCGTATCAGAAATCGCAGTGGATGTTGAATACGAAAGGCTGATGCCCACAATGTAATTCTTCTCAATAACGGCATGGTCCAGCGCGATGGAAGCGTGAGTCGCGCGAAGTACGCCCCGCGGGCTAAAGGCTTGTGTTAAGCCTCCGTAGCGCGCGCGGACGTAAGAAAGGGTTGACGTGGCGAGATTCTGGACGAACGTGATATTTTGCCAGTCGCCTGCGACAGGAGTTGATGCAGAACCGTCTCCGTTGGTATCGCCGCATCCTCCGGTAATTCCGCAGTCGTCGTCATAAAGCGATGTAAATATAATGGGTGCGACAGACGTCCCGTTGGCAATAAGCGTCCCCCGCACGGTAAATGTCGTCCCGGGATCGAATTTGAGGATTGTACCTGCCGAGATGGTAAGTGTATTTCCGGGCATGATGATAGCGTCTTCAATCATGTAATACGGCAGATTGGCCGTGAACGTATAATCACGGTCAAGTACGAGCTTCATCTGTATTCCGTTGATACCGTTGCCGTCTGCTGTATTGCCGGAGAATGTCGGGTAGGAACTCAAGACGTCAAGCGCGGCAGTGCTGTTTCCTGTAAACGTGTTGCTCTCCACCGCAAGATTGCTTGTCACATATATATAAAGACCCGCCATGCCGTTCTCGCGGATCACGTTTGACGCGATCGTGCCGCCTCCTGCTCCATCTACCTTGATCCCGTACGCTTCCGAATACTCTATAGTAGAATCGCGTATGATAGTGTCGCTGTTTTTGATCCAGATATTCGTAGCATAGTCTCCAAATGGAGCTATGGCTCCTCCGTATCTTACGATGGCGTGCGAGATGACGGATGACGCGGTAGGAGATGCAATATAAATTGATTTCCAGTTGCCTGCGGATGCCAATGTCGTCGTGCCGTTGGTATCGCCGCATCCTCCGGTAATTCCGCAGTCGTCGTCATGAAGAGAAGTGAAGACGATGGGTTCTCCTGACGTTCCCTCCGCAGATAGAGCGCCGTTTACTTTCAGCGAACTATCTGTATCAAATTTCAAGACAACCCCTGGCTCTATTTCAAGAGTTGCACTGCTTGGCACTATATATTCGCCGGAGATGACATAGGGGCTTTTGCTTATGGTAAGCACCACATGCGCTCCTGCCCTAATCACGGGCGGAACATAGTCAATGCTGTTGCGTTTTTTGGGCGTGCCTCCGATGGCAATGCCATCCGCGTTTGCGCCATTTGCGAGAACTCCCGATGCTGTCCAATTGGATGTCTGGCTTCCATCATCGGCATGATCTATGCGCTCCATAGTCCTGTAAACTACGGCGTAGCCTCCGCACCAGCCGCTACATGCGCTGATCTCGGGTGTCTGGTCAATCGTGGTGGAGGCGCGGGAGAGGATGAGCTGTTCTCCGGAGTTTGAGAGAGAGCCTGTGTATGTCTGGTCTTCTATGATATCGGAAATGGTTGTGCTGGATGTGCGTTCCAGAAGAAAGAATCCTTTACTCGGGATTGAGCCTGCGAGTGCAATATATGGATCGTTATTTGTTGCAGAATAGAGTATCCATCCGGAAAGAGAAACTGCATGCGCGGTTGGATTGTAAAGCTCTATCCACTCATCGCTGGACCGCGTGGCAGATGTCCCCGCCCATGCAATTTCATTGATGACCACGGGGCGCGTGGCGACAGCAACAGTCGCCTCGGCAGAAACGCTTGCGTTGCCACTTGTATCGTAAGCTACGATGCTGAATATATAGTCCGCGTTATCGGCGGGTATGGCATAGAGCGTGCCGGTCGCGGATGTGGTTGCGGAAGAGAAGCCAGCGCATGGCGCGCCGGCCGATACGCATGATACGGCATACCACGCAAGATCGGATGCGGTACTCTCCCACGCAAGAGTAATCGTAGTGGTTGCGATGAGGCAAGCGCTTGGTGAGAAAGAATCCGCGCATTCGGATATCGTAAGCGATACGGATGGGGCTGTGGTGTCTGTCGTGACGGCAGGTTCGGTAGTAGTTGCGGCCACTGCCGATGAAGTTTCGGATGAAGATACCTGCGCATGCGCGAGGGCGATCACTTCATCGGGGACATTGCCATGGGAGCGTGCTGTTTCATCAGACGGGGGTAGCGCCTGCGTTTTGTTTGTACCGGATTTCTGTTCGGAGATGACCTTTGGAGTTTCTGTGGGCGGAAGTATAGAGGATTGCGGAATTGCGGGCGACATATCTTCCGTAATCCGCGGGGTTACTTTTTTGACGGGTACTGCCGTGGTTGGGGCCTGCGATGTGACAAGTTTGGCGACAAGATCAGTAGCAGGTGCCTGCGGCTCTTCAATATCTTTGACCGTTACCGAGCTTCCATACAGCACGCTTGCTGCGGCAAATGAAATATGTTGAAAAGCCGCAATGCGTTCTGCAAGCGTCATGCCTATGACGTGATAGATACTGCCTGCAAATTGTGCGGTTGTGGCACCCGCGCGATATATGCCCATCGCGGCGGCGGCGATCACTCCATCACTCGCATTGGCAATCGGATCTGCGACGGCAAATGTAGCACCTACGATTTTGTGCCCTATCGTAAGTTTTGGCGGCGCAAGACAGGGTTTCTGGAGATCTTGAATGGTGTTTGTCTGTAGCCGATCCAGCGATGTCTCTATGTCAGAGATGATTTGAGATCCACGATATTTGAGATAGACCGTAGAAAAGTTATGCCCGAGCGATTCATCCTCGGGCGCAAGCGCGATATGCGTATTGGGCGCCATGATATTCCGCGCAAGCCTGCGTCCCACAAGACCTGCGATCACTTGATCCGTATCCGAAGTCAACCACATGCCGCTCCCTGCCACGCGGCTGGATGGCGTCGCGACAGAATAGACGCCGATGGATTCCGGCGGCACGCCGCCGTCTTTGCCTGCGACTGTGTCATAGAAGCTGTTGGCATAAAAATTGCCCTGTGAATGGGCAACGAGGAGTATCTTTTGAGTCCTGACTTTTTCACTGGCGGCCTTGAGCATCTCAACAAGGTCATAATCAGTAACGGTTTCCGAATCAAAGAGTCCTTGATACGCGGATTTGAGGATGTCTCCGAGACCTCCGAGATGGGGTGGATTAGGGAGAAAGTCAACTTTTAGAGTTTCGTTGTGATGTGTATTGGGTAGTATGCGTTGTAAACTTTCCTTATTTTCTTTTGCACCTGTGTCATCAGTTAATATGCCATTTATTGTAGCAACGGTGTACCCATTTGAGGAACATTGATCGAGCGTACTAGCCGCCAAAGAGAAAGTTGGAGAAAGGAGGAAAAGAAAACTGGTAATGAGAAAATAGATAGCGGATTTCATTTTCAGTTGGGTAATGTTGAAGAGTCAATATCACACATGTCGTTTGTTGAATCACCATAACTGCCGAGCTTGTTTTCATAAAAATCATGGTGGGATTTTTTTCGTGCATCAGTATTGAATTGTTTATTCTCAACAAAATTAATAAATCCGTCTATTTTCTCTATATCGGAATAAACCCGCGAAGATTCGGGGCTTTTTCTTGGTACAAGCGTATCAGCAACACAAGTGTCAGCACGGCCTTGTTCTGTTGCTACTTCTGTCACCGTCCCCGTATTCACTATCGTCTGCGTTACCTCCATCTGCAACGCCAGCGCGTATTGTAAAAGCACCGCGCGGGTTTTGGCGGAATCAGGATATTCTTTGAAAATGGCAAGCTCTACATCATCACGGATGCCGTTTTTATTCGTATCAATGCCCTGCACGGTTTTATCAGCATCAGCACCCGGAGGCGGCGGCAGATTTTCCCCCATCACATCGTCCAGCGTAAGCTTGGTCGCATGGATCTTTGCCACCTGCTCTTGCGTCTTTCTCTCACTGCGCAAATAAAACATCCGGTATATCACCAGAGCCGCAAAAGCAACGCCAATACTTATCCCGCCCCACTTCAGGATTTTGAGAAACAAGGACATGCCTCCATTGTAAAGAGGGGATTGT
>Ga0209542_10001791_pt1 | contig 49892 bp, 54 predicted proteins | sample RifCSPhighO2_01_FD_184028 | JGI IMG/M metagenome (GOLD analysis project Ga0209542, IMG submission 184028) | Soil microbial communities from Rifle, Colorado - Rifle CSP2_plank highO2_0.1 (SPAdes) (version 2) | ecosystem: Environmental > Terrestrial > Deep subsurface > Rock core/Sediment ...
ACCTCAACATCATGAACGGAAACGCCTTCAACAGACAGCGCCAGGTCGAAAAGATTATTTTTCATGTTCAGATAAAAAAGTCCAGTAAGCAACGCATGCTGGGCGTTTCCTATCTCTAACGGGATGATTATCGACGTCGTTAAAGTGATTCTTCCCGCAGCGCTTGCTTTTAGTATTGGTATGGCGATTACGCCGGCACTTACTCACTACCTCTACACGTACAAAGCCTGGAAGAAACAAGTTCGGAGCCGAGCTATTGATGGCAGGGAAGCCATCATCTTTAACGAATTACACAAAGAAAAAGAAATCGGAACTCCGCGTATGGGCGGAGTGGTTATTTGGCTCTCGGCAGCTTTCACAATCGTCGGAATCTGGCTTTTGGCCGAGCTTTTTCCCGGAAGCATTTTCACAAAACTCGATTTTTTAAGTCGCAACCAAACCTGGATACCTTTTTTCACGCTCATTGCTGGTGCACTCGTCGGACTTATCGACGACTTATTCGAGGTTATGGGACGAGGCGGGTATATCGGCGGGGGACTTTCGCTTACGAAACGCCTTCTTGTCGTTGCTGGGATTGCTCTTTTCGTAGGATGGTGGTTCTACAGTAAACTTGAAATCACAACCATCGGGATGTTTTTTGGCGCAAGCGTGTCGGTTGGCATTTTTATTATTCCCATTTTTGTACTGGTCACGCTTGCACTCTATGCAAGTGGCGTTATCGACGGCATTGACGGTCTTGCCGGGGGAGTATTCTCAACTATTTTTCTCGCTTATGCGGGCATCGCCTTTTATCAGGGACAAATAGATTTAGCCGCCTTTTGTGCGACGGTTGCCGGCGGCATATTGGCGTTTTTATGGTTCAATATTCCGCCGGCGCGCTTCTACATGTCAGAAACGGGGACCATGGGACTCACCATAACGCTTGCGGTCGTCGCTTTTATGACCGACTCACTTGGAGAGGGGCACGGGCTCATTGTTCTCCCGATCGTCGCCTTCCTTCTCCTCATCACCGTTGCCTCGGTGCTTCTCCAGGTTATATCGAAAAGACTGCGTAAAGGGAAAAAGATATTCCGCATTGCGCCCCTCCACCATCATTTCGAAGCTATCGGCTGGCCACCGTATAAAGTAACCATGCGTTTTTGGGTCCTCGGCATCATCTTCGGCCTCGTCGGCATGATTCTTGCCTTCCTTTAGCAACACGCGGCATGAATCCCGTTAGAAATCACGGACAGGCTGGTACAATATGTTACTAAAGGTCAAATATATCAACAATAAACAAAAGAGCACGGCGCTTCGGAAAAAGTCCGTGCCCTATTTCTAACGGGATGAAAAGCCACAGCTTCGATCGCTCCATCTTTTTTTTGACGATACTTCTCGTGGTCGTGGGATTTTTTGTTTTCACTTCAGCTTCACTTGGGCTTCTCTCTCGTGTCGACGGAGCCCACTTCGCGCGCACCGCGTTCACTCAGGCGTTCCTCGGCATCGGACTGGGGTTTGTGGGACTACTCACAGCCATAAACATCCGCTACCGCTTTTGGAGAAAATACGCTCTTCTTATTTTTATTGCAGCGCTTATTGCGACAAGTCTGGTCTTCGTACCAGGGCTCGGCTTCAGCTCCGGCGGCGCAACACGCTGGATTCATATCGGGCCCTTGTCGTGGCAGCCGGCTGAATTCCTGAAGCTTGCATTCGTCATCTACCTTGCGGCATGGCTTTCCGGGGCCCGCGGCAAAGTACAGCATTTTCGGTCCAGCATTATCCCGTTCCTCCTCATTACCGCTTTTACCGGCACCTTACTCCTCTTAGAGCCTGACACAGGGACTTTCATGGTCATCGTCACCGCCGGTCTTGCCATGCTTATTGCCGCCGGGGTGCGGTGGCGCGATATTGCGATTCTTGTGTGTGTGGTGCTTATCGGTCTTGCCGGACTTGCCGCTACGCGACCGTATATAAAAGACCGTATCGTAACGTTTATCGACCCGATGCATGACCCCCAAGGATCAAGCTACCAGCTTCAGCAATCACTTATTGCCGTCGGCTCAGGAGGGCTCCTCGGAAGGGGATTTGGACTCAGCGTTCAAAAGTTCAGTTATCTTCCGGAACCATCGGGCGATTCGATTTTTGCGGTTGCTGCCGAAGAATTTGGATTTCTTGGAAGCATCACGCTCGTCGGCTTGTTCTTACTGCTGGGACTTCAGGGGCTCAAGGTGGCGGCGCGTGCACCTGATACATTCGGTGGACTCTTGGCCGTCGGGATTGTTATACTCATCGTATCCCAGTCATTTATCAACATCGCCTCCATGGTAGGGGTACTGCCGCTCACCGGCCTGCCGATGCTTTTTATAAGTCATGGGGGTACCGCAATGCTCTTTGGCCTTTTTGAAATTGGAATTTTGCTTAATATTTCGAAATACCGAGCCTAAATTGAAATATGAATTACGAAGTACAAATTACGAATAAATAGGATGAATCCCGTTAGAAGTCGAGAACCCGCAACAACTTTCAATATGGCAATGGTCGAAAATATCCAACGTAGTTCGTGGGTAGGAATAAGCGCCAACAGGTGCGCGTCCTACTTCTAACGGGATGAAAATACTTTTTACCGGAGGAGGCACCGGGGGACATTTTTATCCAATCATCGCCGTTGCCGAGGAGGTGAATGCTCTCGTTGAAGAGCGGAAACTCTTGAGACCTTCGCTCTATTACGCCGGGCCGACTCCCTTTGAAGAACGTCTGCTGTTTGAGAACGGCATTGAATTCCGGAAAAGTCCGGCTGGGAAGGTCCGCCGCTATTTTTCGCTTCTCAATATCACTGATGCGATTAAAACGGCTTTTGGCATTTTGAAGGCGCTTTTTCAAGTTTTCAGCATTTATCCGGACGTCGTTTTCAGCAAAGGCGGGTACGCGAGTTTTCCGACGGTGCTCGCCGCGCGGCTATTTAAGATACCGCTTGTGATCCACGAATCAGACGCGACGCCGGGAAAAGTAAACCGTTTCGCAGGGAAATTTGCTGAACGGATTGCCATTGCGTATCCTGAAGCCGCAAGCTTTTTCCCAAAAGGGAAGACGGCGTTAGTCGGAAATCCTATCCGAAAGGCTCTGCGGACCGTTGCACGGGAAGGCGCCTACGAATTTTTGCGTCTTTCATCAGAGCTCCCCGTCATTGTGATACTCGGCGGCTCCCAAGGAGCGCAAAAACTCAACGACGTGGTGCTCGGCGCCTTACCGGAACTCGTTGAGCGTTATCAAATTATTCACCAGACGGGCGATGCTTTATTTCAAGATGTAGAGAGAACTGCTCGCGTGGTGCTCGAAAAAAGCCAGAATGGCAGCCGGTACAAAGTATTTCCCTATCTGAATGAACTGGCGCTCCGCATGTCGGCGGGCGTTGCGACCGTCATCGTTTCCCGTGCAGGATCAGGAGCCATTTTTGAGATTGCACAGTGGGGAATTCCGAGCATTATCGTCCCACTGCCTGAACTTGTCTCACACGACCAAACAAAAAACGCCTTTACCTACGCGCGTTCTGGAGCTGCGGTCGTTATTGAGCAAGACAATCTCACGGCACACCTTTTGGTATCCGAGATCACCCGCCTCATTGATAACCCGAATATCCGAGAAAAAATGAAGGCAGGAGCAGCGTCATTCGCCAAGCCCAAAGCGGCGCGGGAGGTTGCGGAAGCAATCCTTGATATTGCGCTTAAACATGAATCCCGTTAGAGGTCGCGAACCCGCAACCACTGATGCTATGATTAAGGTCGAATATTTTGAAATTAACGTTGTAGTTAAATCGCACTCCACTGGGTGCGCGTTCTACCTCTAACGGGATGAAGCTACTTGAGGAGCTTGAGCAATTGTTTGTGACACCCGCCTTAGCCACAAATAGAAAAGTGGTGGTGCGTACTGCGCCTTCACCAACCGGCAATCTCCACATAGGAACCGCGCGCTTAGCGCTTTTCAATTACCTTTTCGCACGCAAACACGGGGGGAAGATCATTTTGCGCATTGAGGATACCGATACCACCCGCTCAAAAAAAGAGTTTGAGGACGATATTCTTGAAAGCCTACGCTGGCTCAGTCTCTCTCATGACGAGTTCTACCGCCAATCTGAACGGGGAAGCGTCTACCAAAAACATCTTCTGCGTCTCATTAAGGAAAAGAAAGCGTATCTTTCGCGCGAACCATCGCAGAGTAATCCGGCGGTGGAGATTGAGGTCGTCCGGCTACGAAACCAAAACAGGATAATCTCATTTGAGGACGAAATTCGTGGAACCATTTCGTTTGATACGATGGAGCTCGGTGATTTTGTAATCGCACGCTCGCTTTCCGACGCCCTGTACCATTTCGCCGTTGTGGTTGATGACGTCGAGATGGGAGTAACCCATGTGATTCGGGGCGATGATCATATCTCGAATACGCCGCGGCATATCCTCATACAGGAAGCGCTTGGCGCCCCGCGCCCCGTCTACGCGCACATCCCTCTTGTTCTCGCACCTGACCACTCAAAATTATCTAAACGCCATGGCGCAACAGCAATTCGGGAATATCGCGAGCAAGGATTTTTGCCCGAGGCGCTTATAAACTATCTCGCTCTGCTCGGCTGGAACCCCGGCACGACTCAAGAATTATTCACTCTTTCCGAACTCATAAAAGAGTTCGACTTGAGTCAGGTGCATAAAAGCGGAGCAATATTCGACATTGAAAAACTCCGGTGGTTCAATCGGGAATACCTCCGCCGCCTCCCGCCGGCGGAAGCTCTTGCCCTGATAGGGAACGCCCTGCCGGAGGCTATCAAGGCCTTGCCTCACTTTTCAGAAGAGCGTCTGCAAAAAGTAGCCCCGCTTCTTATTGAGCGCATTGCGGTTTTTTCCGATATTGCGAAGCTTGTCAAGGAGGAAGAGCTCCAGTATTTTTTTGAACGTCCCGCCGTTGCTCCGGAAGATCTTGCGTGGAAAGATACAAATGCCGCGACGATCGCCGAGCATTTACAATACCTCTGTGAAAAACTGGGAGATATCCCTGAGAAAATGTTCACTCAAGATACCGTAAGGGAAGCGATTTTCGGATATGCGACCGAAAAGGGAAGGGGAGCGGTGCTCTGGCCCATGCGCTATGCCCTCTCAGGGAAAAAACAATCACCCGACCCCTTTGTGCTCTCCGGTATCTTTGGAAAAGAAGAAACCATTGCCCGCCTCACCGCCGCCTCTGCTACAATAGCGAAATGAAATCTTGGGTACTCGCAGTAGCACTTGCGCCATTCGCACTCGGCCTCTTTACCGTGCCTGCGGCCGCCGCCGCTACTGCAGACGAACTGCGGAGTAAAATAGCGGAAAAAAATGACGCTATTCTTAATCTCGAAAAAGAAATTAAGGAATACCAGAGACAACTAGAAACCACCGGTAAAGAAAAACAAAGTCTCCAGAACGCCGTTGCATTGCTTGACCTTTCACGCAAGAAAATCAGCGCGGATATACGCATTACCGAGAACAAGATAGCGGCAACCGACCTTCATCTTTCCGAGCTTTCACTTCAAATCACTGACAAGGAGACGCGCATTGCTCTTTCTCTCTCTGCGGTGGGAGCAGGACTTCGGACTCTTGCGATCATGGATGCCGACGCACCCATAGTTTATATCCTTCGGGGAGAAAATATGAGTGAGGCGTGGCAGCAACTTGAAGAACTCGACCGTTTTCAGCAATCAATCGATAAACACGTTGAGGACCTCCGACAGTTCAAGGAAGATCTTGAGAATACAAAAGCTCAGACCGAGATGGCGCGGAAAAAATTAGTCAGCCTCAAAATCGAACTGGCAAATCAAAAAAAAGTGCTTGATGCCAACCGACAGGAAACAAGCGCGCTTCTCGCCGCGACAAAAAACAAAGAGTCTAATTATCAAAAGCTTCTTGCAGAAAAACAGACGCTTCACCGGCAGTTTGAAGAGGAACTTTCCGCCTATGAGGCCGAGCTTCGTTTTACCATTGACCCGACGCTTCTTCCAAAAACCGGCTCGGGCGTCCTTTCCTGGCCGCTTGACGCCGTCTTTATCACTCAATATTTCGGCAATACCGAATTCGCAACAAGAAATGCGCAGGTCTATAATGGGGAAGGGCACAACGGAATCGATCTGCGCGCGGCACCTGGGACGCAGGTAAGGGCCGCCTCCTCCGGCGTAGTGCAAGGCACCGGCAACACCGACACTACCTGCCGAGGCGCTTCCTACGGGCAATGGGTTCTTATCCGGCATAACAACGGGCTTTCAACCCTCTACGCGCATTTATCGGTCATCGCTGTTTCGCAAGGACAATCAGTTTCAGTGGGGCAAATCATCGGATACAGCGGATCGACCGGATACGCGACCGGCCCCCACCTTCATTTCACGGTGTATGCAACGCAAGGAGTGGAAATTTCACAACTCAAAAGCCGCGCGCTTGCCTGTAAAGGAAAAATTTATACGCTACCCCTTGTCAAGGATCGCGGAGCCTATTTAAATCCGCTATCGTACCTTTAATCTATCCGCAGAATTCCCCGACGGCTTGCCGCGGGGATAGGACGAGCGAGATTTTAACTATTGCCTATCCAGTACGATTACTACTGTTATTTCCGCCGTGGAAGCGTTCGTGGATATCCCGAAGACGCTTGTTTGTAACGTGGGTATACACCTGTGTCGTAGCAACGTTTTTGTGTCCAAGAAGTTCCTGGACGCTTCTAAGATCGGCGCCATGAGCAAGTAAGTCTGTCGCATATGAGTGGCGTAAGGTATGCGGCGTCACTTTCTTTGAGAGACCCGCGAGCCGAGCGCATCGCGAGATCATCATCTGTATAGCGCGAACAGAGAGTCGGCGGTCTTCATCTTCAGAAGCGCCCGATCGAGTATTGATAAAAAGAGGCTTATAGACATCGCGTCGTGAAGCCAAATACTTTCGGAGCCATTCGGCTGCGCGAGGAGAAATAAAAATAGTTCGGATGTGTTTCCCTTTGCCTACAATTGAGAGCTCAAAGGTTCGACGGGGATTCTTGTCCTTAAGAAAGGATACCTGATCAGTAGTGAGGGAGGTAAGTTCCGAGATACGCATGCCGGACGAGAAAAAAAGCTCCATGATCGCCCGATCACGCGCTCCGGAGAAAGTTGCGGTATCCGGTATCACCAGCATTTTCTCGAAATCATCGACCTCAAGAAATGAAATAGTTTCTTCATTTTTCTGTTTCGCCAGTTTTACTTTCGAAGAGGGGAGTGACTCAATATCGCGCTCGGCAAGATAGTTGAGAAAAGCGCGCAGAGCGATTAGGTAATAGTTCTGAGATTTTTTGCCTAAGTAGCTGCCGTGGGGCGTTTTGTAGGTACGCGCAAGATACAAGCGGTAGTCCCAAATATGTCCCGCAACAAGCTCATGGGGAAGGAGTTTTTCATTATCAGTTTCCTTGAGCCACAGAACAAAAAGCTTAAGATACTGCTCGTAGTTTCTCTGGGTGTTGTTAGATAGACCCTTCTCGACTTCGCAGTAATCGATAAAGTCAGGAATATGTTTTGCAACAGGGGTTGTGCTTTTGTGAGCAGAGACCATTTGTTTTAGAGCGTAGGGGATTAATAGATTCTTTTCGTATTAGTTAAGGATTACGCCTATCGTACTACTTCGCACAATATATGTAAAGCGAAGGACAGGTGCTTTCTTCATGTCTGTCACTATCCTCATGAAATATATACCAAAAACCCGCCATACGGCGGGTTTTTTCTTTTCTTACGAATTGTTCCAGCAAGAGGCAGACGAGTTCCAGGGCTTCGTACCTTGCTCCTCAAAGAGATGGCGCGCATATGCCATGTTGTCGCCGATGTCGCCAAGGTCAAGACCCAATTCTTCGGCTTCCTTGCCGTGATAGAGAGTGTTGATCTGCATTACTCCAACGTCGTAAGGATTTTTTTCGCCTCGCAGTGTTTTGCCGTTTTTGTCGAAGTGTCGGAATCGTGATTCGCACTCGGCAATTTCAGCAAGCACCGGCTCATCGCTGAAATACGCTCGGACATGGTCCTCAACAGTCACCGGACGGCTAAAAACGAGTCCGCTTTCGGCGTCAAGAGACATAGGTATTCCGAACGAAGAGCTTGCAATCAGGATAGCGATAATCGGAAATATAATAAGCCAATTGTCTAAGTGCTAAAGGTGGTATTCGTACCACTTTGGGCTTGCCCACAAGAATCTGTCGACAAAGGCAGAAACTGAAAGCCCGCCCAACAAAAAATCCGGCACAGCCGAATTTCTTATAGTCTAGCACTTAATCAATCCCCTGTCAATACTTCCCGACACTTCACCCTATCTGTCAAACAAGTAAAAGAAGGCTCTGTTGAGCCAAAAAAATCTTGACGGCCCGCCGCTCTACTGGGCTACTTTTTATGCTTTTTTTGAGACTTTTTTCTTAAGTGTTTAAAAATTTCAACTTGCCGTAGCCGTTCCCGCGCTTCCCTCTTTGTCTTGTAGCGCCCGAACACCCGGCCAGTGCGCTCGGAAAGCGCCACCCACTTCCCTTTCAGCTTTTTAAGCATATTTGTTACTGATGGATATCATCTTTTGTCGCGTCACAGGTAATCATCTCTCCTTTAGTTATCGGGCTGCCGGGAGTCGAACCCGGGTTGCATGACCCCCAGCCATGCGTAATGCCGTTATACCACAGCCCGTTTTGACCTCGAGATTATACGCTATGAAGTGCTCTCACGGCTATCGGCGAGAAATGAGCTCAAGGGCTCCATGCAACCCTCCAAAATCGCCAAGTGCCGCTTCTTTGATATCAGGAAGCTCCTGAAAGACCGTGCAAATTTCTTTTACATACTCTCTTACACGCTCAATCTTGATGCCATTTTTTTTGAGAATCATGGCTCCTCCGAGAACAACTATCTCCGGAGACCAATGAACAATCGTGTTATGGAGCCCATAGGACAGAAACCGGGCAAGCTCGTCCCAAACCGCAGGATTTATAATTTCCGAGGGCGCTTGCCCAAACCGCCTCTTGACTGCAGCGCCGGAAACATATTCCTCAAGATGGCCGATGTTCATGTGCTTTTCTCCAACACGGCAACCCTCACACATTTCTCCTCCAATATCGATTATTTGGTGCCCGGGTTCAAAACCAAAGGTGTTGAAATCTATTTCGCCTTGAACGATACGGGCGCCACCGACTCCGGTGCTTATCGTAAGGTACGCGACAATTGATTTTTCTCTGCCTGCGCCGCGGCGCGCTTCGCCAAGACCGGCAAGGGCGGCATCATTCTCAATGAGAACCGGCGCAGAAAAAATCTTTTCAAGTTCACTGTGAAGCGGCTTCCCCGCCCAAGCCTTAAGATGCGGCGCCCTCACAAGCATTTTCTTCTCCCGATCAAGGGTTCCGGGCACTCCACCGCCAACCGCTTGTACGTGCCTCCCCTTCGCAACCTCGCTTCCGATTTTCCGGATACATTCCATCCCGACTTTGAAATCGCTCGGGGTAGCCACAACGCGGGGCTCTTCGAATACCGCGCCGTCAACTGAAAAAGCCATTCGAGTCTTGGAGCCGCCAATGTCAAAAAGAAGATACATGGATTAATCCTTCATACGCTCTTTGAGCGAACTAATAAGCGGAGTGCGTATCGCCTCGTTTCCATACGCGCCGGCAAGTGAAAGAGAGGTGGCAATCGCAAGATGCACCGAACCGAATATTTTTTGCATCGGCTCACCGTGTAGAGAAAGGCTCATGGTTTCTACGTTCTGTTTCCGATACAGCTCCTGCGTGATACTCATGCGCTTCAGGATACGGGGATGATCCTGCGTATCAACCAGAAAAATTACCTTGGATGGAAAAGAGGGACGCCGGCCGTCAAATCCTTCGATTTCGTTGTGGCTCATCTCCGGAACACTTGTGCAAAAAGCAGGGATTTTCGCCGTTTCGTTGAAAGTTATCTTCCAATAATACGCTAAAGGAAAGTTTGTGGTCGACGCGTATATGAGAGGGACCTTTTGGGCAAGTGACTGCGCGAGGACTCTCCCCTCTTCATGAGTCCTTGCCGCGCTCAGTGTATGCGAAAGTCCCTGGAAATTAGCAACAAGATTTTTGGCGTTCGTAAGCGCCGCAAGCGCGATTGCCAAATACCCCGTTGACATCCGTGGAGGCAGGCTTGTGTGCGGTAGTTTGACGAGCGTCAGGTGTCGCTTTAGAGCAAAGTTGAGCAATTCCCCACCCCCCGCAATGACCGCAAGCGAAAAGCCACGATTTTCTACAGTACGCGCAAAATCAAGCGTTTCTTCGGTATTCCCCGAGGCGGAACTCGCAATAAAAAGAGTGTCTGGAAAAAGCGCCTCGGGAAGAAGGGGGAGCCCGTAATCACGGTGAGTGATGAAGCCGAGAGCCGGATCGATAGTATTGAGAAGTCCGGCAACAAGAGCTGAGCCGCCCATGCCGCCCACAACCGTCAGACGCCCCTTGCGCAGACGTTCCTGATTTTCCACGATCGGCTGAAAAGAAAATTGATTTGGAAATGCAATAAGTTCTTGCGGGATCATACATTATTTACAGGGTTACAAGCGATACAGAGTCCCATGGTTTCTAATTTTTCAAGATAGTTGATAACGGTGTGTACAAATTCTGCATGGCTCCATACCAAAGGCGCCGCGGATATCTGCTCCCCGCTCCAAGGGTTCAGTTGCTCAGAAAGTACGCCGGAGGGCAGGGCGTGCGCCACCACCCACTCGAGCCATTCTTTGATTTCCACGAAATCTTTCTCGCCCTTTGCCGTGAGAGTAAGATACTGTGCGAACCACAGCGTCGTAATGAACCACGGATTCGATTCGCGGACACCCTCCACCCTATAGTATTCGTCGTAAGAAAATCGCGGTACGCCGCGGATTCCTTCTTTGAGAAAAAGATGTCCACGAAGAACTTCTGAGAATTTCGCAAGTCGGGGGTCTTCCGGCAGCAAAACGCCGAAATGAAATAAGCCGAAAAAACTGCTCATATCAAGAGTGGTGTCCGCAAGTATTTTTTTATCCCCCGCAACCTGTATGAGTTTAAGAAATATGCCGCTTTTCGCATCATAGAGATATTTGAGAATCATTTCTTTAATAGCGAGCGCTCCCTTATTGTAGGTCCGAGCCGCATCCTCTTTACCAAGAAGGTTCGCAAAATTTGCCGCTGCCATGAGAGCACCGTAGCGCGCACTCATCGTGTAGGTGGTAATGCCGTATTTCTGCTCCCAGAGATCATAACTTGGGTGTGGAAGACCTAATGCTGTTTCTTCATAGGTAAGCAAGAAATCTGCGACACTCTTTATGAGCGAGCCGTATATGCTTTCAATAAACTCAATGTCTTTCGTTAATCGGTAGTGTTTCCAAAGCGCAAAAAGCACAATTGATGACTCATCCTCCTGAATCGGCAGCTCAGGCTTCCCTTCTCGAAGCCATGCCTCCCACGAAGAGCCGAGAGACTGGTCGGGACGGTATTTGTGCATGAAGTAACCTTTGCCAGCGGCGACGTCGCCGCAAAATTCAAAGAATTTTCTGGCGACACCAAAATCTCCCGCACGATCAAGCGCCATTGCGGCAAACGCCCCGTCGCGCGGCCACATATACGCATAACTATCTCGGCCATGCTGGAGCATATCCGAATCGCTTGAAGCGATAATGGAGCCGTTATTATCGGCATGCGTGCGAATGATAAAAAGCGACCTTTTAAACTGAGCGATAACCCCCTCACTCAAACCGTAGAAACTGAAATTTTGTCGATTTACCCACGCCCGCCAAAAGTCACGGGTGGTTCGGGTGAGATGTGCCGGCGTTTTTTCAAGAACATAAGCGTTCAGTGCGTGAACTTCCGCAATAGACTCTCCTACCGCAACCCAGTACTCTACGATTTTTGGCTCATGCGCGAGCGAAAGTGAGACGCCGATGACAGAATCGACCGTGCCGTGCTCAATAGGATTTTTGGCAAGTACGCCGTCAGCCGCATCGGTGTGGGTCCCTTCACGTCCTTCAACTTCAAAAAGCCCGACGCTGTAATCGTCAAAATTTGTCTTATTATGGCGGGCATTAATAAGAAAAACGCGGCGCCCTTTGTAATGGATAATCGCCTCACAACGAGGATCAAAGTAGACCGTATCGCCGCCATGTGCCTGCGAGAGTTCGAATTGATGCGAAAAAAATACTTTTATATCCCGGGTTCCCTCTCGCAGATTTTCTAGAGTGAATTCGCGGACCAAAATGTTTTTCTCGTTATAGACAACATCAGTACTGGTACAGGCAATACCGAGCGTCGTATTTGTCGCAACCACCTTTCCTGCAGCGGTTTCTTTGTCGTACTCGATGCGTATATCCCAGGACGGGTCGGAAAACCAGCGAAGCTGTCCGTCCGCGAATACTCCCACCCGATGCACCTGCCCGACGCCGAGATGATTCTCAAGTCCGACATAGGGAAAATAAAAATCACGAACTTGGGCACGGGCATCGAGACCCACAAGGATATGCCCATTGCCAAGTGTAACCGCGCGGGGCATCGTGTAAGAAATCTATGAGCGGTACTCCTTGAGAGCTATCGCAACCGCCCGGGCAGCTCCGGCGCGGTTCTTTGCCTTTTGAAGCGCCCGCGCGCAGTGTTGGTCTTTCAGCACTTCAGAAACCCACTTTGCAAAATCATTCCGGCCCCGATTCACGTGGTAGGCATATATCGCATCATTCATCCCGCTTGAGAGCGCGCTCTGAAGCGCTCGCAAGTCTCCGAGAATGAGACCGGAACATACCCAAAAGGACTCCGAGGATGCGGCATGGGTAAGTTTCCGCGGGGAGCTTGCTTTACGAGTTACGGATTTTTTTCTCATATAAAAACAAAAGAACTAATTGCTAATAACCGCCCGCTCTCTCCGGTTTCCCGACATCCGCGGCGAGCGGCGCGTTTGCCGAGTGCGTTCCTTTTGTAACCGTAATTTTACATCAGAGAGCACATTCATAAAAGCAATATACGCATCATAGGGCGATTGATACGGATTAAAGTACTTATGCACATCCCCATCGGCAAACCACTTGGTGCACATGTAGTAGAAATGGTCCGATGTCTGGAGATAACGCCAATCTTCAATAAGCTTCGCGTCATCCGTATGAAGCACCTCCTCCTCAAGAGCATACAGCGCCGCGATTGCGGAGCGCTGAATGTCGTTGCCAACCCACGCAGAAAGGTCCCTCTCCGTATCCGCCCACGTCAGGATATAGGGAACATCAATCTCGCCTACCGGCTCATAGGCTGCGGCAGTTTGGGACGGTGTTTTGAAAACGGTATCCGGGTGCTTTAGCAGTTCGCCGGGAAGCGCAGATAAAAAATGAAAAATGCCACTGTCTTCCCATTGGTGCTCGCCGAAGGTTTCGTAATCCATAAAAAGATTGACGGTCTGCCCGTCGCCATGGTGCGCATTGACCCACTCGGCAAATTTTGGAGCAGTTAAGGGCCATCCCTTCCAGCTGCGCTCCGAAAAGCGAAACGCAACATCGTCGGAGAGCCGGTAATTTTTAAGGAGCACCTTTATTTTTTTACAGCCGGGGGGACGATACAGGAAATTCGGACTTCGTGAGGCAAGGGCATGATCCCAACCTTCAGCCATAATGCCGATGTAGCCGTGCGCTTCAGCCCACGTCGCCAAGTCGTTCCGATATGAGAGTTCGGTGTTCCGGAGTACCTTGGGTACTACGCCAAACAATCGCCGTATGGTGCGTTCGTGAAGCTCAATTTGGCGCTCAAATTCAGGAAGCGAGTAGAAAAAAGCAAGCGAATGATAGTGGGTGTCGGCAAGAATTTCAACCCGACCGGTCGCAATGAGACGCTTAAATGAATCAAGCACCTCGGGAAAATTTTCTTCAAGCTGGTCGAGCAAAACACCAGAAAAAGAAAAAGAAAACGTGAACTCTGGATGCCTCTGTAAGAGATCTTGAAGCGTCTGGTTCGTTGGCAGATACGACTTCCCCGCGACTTTTGCGAGTACCCGCCGATTGTTGAGGTCCGTTTCCGTGGCGTCGTTAAAATAACCGTGGTCGCGTCCGATATCGAACACCCGGTATCGCTTGATGCGCCTTGGCTGATGAACGTGAAAATAATGGCAAACGGAAAGCATGAGTACGAATTACGAAGTACGAGTTACGAAGTACGAGTTACGAAGTACGAGAAAATTGAAGAGTGCCAAGTTCATGATTCGTAATTCTTAATTCGTTATTCGTAATTCGGCTAAAATCCTATGGTACAGCATAACACATTTTTCCGCGGCTTTTCCCCATGTAAGTTTCTGTGCTTCTTCTTTTCCGCTGCGCGAGAGTTGTTTTTTAAGCGGCGGATAGCGAAGCACTGAAATAATTTTATTCGCCATTTCTTCAGTATCCCAGAAGTCCACCTTAAGCGCGTGGGTAATGACTTCGGATACGCCGGACTGTTTTGAAATAAGCACGGGGGTATCGGCAAGAAGCGACTCAAGAGGGGTAATGCCGAAAGGCTCCGAGACCGAAGGAAGAACAAATAAATCAGCCGCGCGATACAGCCGCTCTAAATCAGCGCCTCGTACAAACCCGCTGAAGAAAACATTTTCCGCGATGCCGATCTCCGCCGCAAGTCGTATCATCTGCCGCTCCATATCACCCGAGCCGGCGATAATGAAAAACGTTTTAGGATTTTCGTCGAGAACGCGTTTTGCCGCCCGCAAAAAGTAATCAGGGCCTTTTTGAAGCGTGAGCCGCCCGACATAGAGCACAATTTTGTAGCCGGGAATCTTAAGCGGGAGGGGCCCCACTCCGTTTTGATATGAGCCGCCTTCTGCAGTATGAAAATCAACATCAACGCCGTTATGAACCACATGAACCTTCTTCTCTTCAATATGATATCGCTCGATAATCATCCGTCTTGTGTATTCTGAGACAGCAACGACTGCATCTGCCTCTTCCATCCCCTCTTTTTCTATTGCGTACACACGGCTGTCGGCATGTTCTCCCCCTCCCTGATCAAATCCAGTGGCATGTACATGCACGATAAGGGGTTTCCGGGAAATGCGCTTTGCTTCAATGCCCGCAGGGAATGAGAGCCAGTCATGGGCATGAATAATGTCAAAGTCCTCTCCCTCAATAAGTTTCCGAACAAGAGCCGCGTAACGCAAAACCTCCGAGAACAAATTTTCTCCATATATATCTCCCTCTCCCGAGCGCCACCGCGAATACTCTGCGGCTGTCCGGTAAGGAGTTAAACCCGTCCGAACTCCTTTGAACGCAACCTGTTCAATACCGGCAAAGAGAAAACGCACTGAAGGCTCCGCAATGTTTATGTGCTTAGGAAGAACAAAGAGAATGTCAACGTTTTCCTTAGCAAGAGCGCGCGCCAAGCCGCTGCAGGCTACGCCTAAACCACCGCTATTGTAGGGAGGAAACTCCCAGCCGAACATGAGTACTCGCAATGACATATTAAATATCAAAAATCAAAGAGCAAAAAAACACGGAATTTATTTTTTATATCTACTATTTGCTGTTTTATCTGTTTATCCAAGGAACCGGAAACTGATCAAACTCCGGGAGAAGCTTTTTATCGTACAAAAGCCGCGAGATGACTTCGGCATGACAGAGCGCTCCCGTAAGCGCGTTATGCGGCTTTGGTTCTTCAGGAATTCCGCAATAGTTCAAAACGGCATCAAGGTTAAGAGCTGAACGCTTGTGTTCTTGGTCAATGGGAGGTGCCATGCCGCGCTTCACCATATGCATGTAAGCAAGCGAATGGGTATCGATTGTCCGATGCGCAAGTGGCCAGTTGGTATGTCCCGCACGCTCGGCGGCTGATTTCAAAAAATCGCGGTCAAAAGATGGGTTCTGTCCTGCAAGCGTCCGCTCTTCGGCGTTGAGCGCAAAGTCAATGAACAAACGAGTCAATTCCCCCTCCCCCTGCTTGCGCGAATCCGTGATCTGCTCGCGCGTATAGCCATTGACCGCAAGCGCTTCCTCTTCGATGCGCGCACCATCCCATATGCGACACTCCTCATAGAAGCGGCGCTCCGGGTGTTCCAGTTCAAGAGCCCCGACACTCACAATTGAGTGCTTATGATGTTCAGTCCCCGATGCCTCTACATCTACTACTATCACACTGATATTTATTATTCGTAATTCTTAATTCGTACTTCGTAATTCGCTTTCTATAGTCCCTTGCAATTTGCCGCTGGATGATAGCCGGCGAGCCGCGCCTCTTCTGTGGTGGCAAACCAAATCTTATTTTCCTCCTTAATCGCTTTTACGCCCGAGCATGACGGCAGGTAGTAAGCGCTGCCATTTCGAGAAGCAACGAATTGCCCCTCGGCTGTCGACTCGGCCAACTTTTCAATAACTTCTGCCCGCGTGGCAATTCCCTCTTGAGCCGCAGCCGTTTGCGCAGTATTAACAATGGTAAGAGGTATTTTTGTTTCTTGAACCTTTGAGAGCCGGCCGAGTCCGAAACTGCCGCAACCGACCAAAATAATAACGAGGGCAATCAGGAGATCCCGGGATTTGCCAAAAGAAACAAGCTCTGCTATTATTGCAGGCACAATCATTGTTTTCAGTATATCTCGCAACGGCATTCAAAAGAAGTTACTTATCCGCAGGTTTATCGTTATTCGTACTTCGTAACTCGTACTTCGTACCCTTATGGCATCAAAAAAAGCGGGCGGAACAGCTAAAAACCTTCGCGACTCTAACCCGAAATACTTGGGGGTGAAGCTCTCTGCCGGCCAAAGTGCCCGTACCGGGATGGTGATACTGCGCCAGCGCGGTACCCGCGTCCTCCCCGGCCGCAATGTCGGCATCGGCAAAGACCATACCCTCTTCGCGCTCAAGGACGGTACGGTGACTTTCAGAACCAAGCGCAAGGTTGGCTTCAACAACCAAACCAAGGTTAAAAACGTCGTTGAGGTACTCTAATCAAAAACCCGCCTCTCGGCGGGTTTTTGATTCAATCTAGTTGACTTGACAAATAGTCATTTCATTGCTACATATTAAGAAGTGCAATTTGAGGGAGAATCCCGATGAAGCGGCTCTGTTTCTCTGTACTTTCCATGCTCTGCGGTCTTGCCATCTTGGCTACAGCTACCGGCGTGATAGCAGACATTCACCCGGATAACGTTTTCCAACTCGTCCTTTACGTCATTGGAGCAATCTCTCTGGTGACCTCTATCAACTACGCTATCGAGGCAGGGGCGACAGGCAAAATAGCATCCGAGGTCGACTTTCCGCTCGATTCCGATGTGCTCTGGGAAGTCCTGGCAAGCGAGGTTCGAGAGAAAACCGTCTATGCCATTCTCCAAAGCCCGAGCGGTAAGGTGATCGCCCGAAAATTCCAGGGGGATGCCAAGCTACCTCCGTTCTTCACACGCAAGGACAAGGAGTTCGTCGGCTTCAAGAAGCCCGAGCCAGCTTGATGCCGCCCGACGAAAGCGCCTGCTTTCGTCGGGCGCTTTTGTTTTTAAAGAGATTGAATCTGTAATATAAAAACCGCCCGTTGCCCTTCTGTTGAAACAACAATCTCCCGCTCCCCTATTTCTTTAATTGGCTCCGGCAGCTCAATGACGTCTGCAGGAATTTCAAAATGAGCGCGGGCTTGAATTGCTGCAGCAATATCTGCGCGGTGAATACCTTTGAACAAATGCCCTTTTTCGTTCGCCTTCGCTTCAATGATAATAGTCGTTCCGTTAAGTGAGGTGATATTTTTCAGAAGTAGATCTGCTTGAAGCTCTTTCTCTTCAACCGAACGCTCGTACTGCGCCTCTAATGCCTTGACATGCTTGGGCGTCGCCGGAGCTGCAAATCCGCGCGGAATCAGAAAATTTCTCGCATGCCCCTCGGCAACATTTTTCACTTCGCCTTTCCGTCCTATCCCTGCAATCTCGCGCAGTAATACTATTTGCATTTTCTTATTCGTAATTCTTAATTCGTACTTCGTAATTCGACTCCTAATTCCTGCTTCCTTATTCCTGATTCAATAACTTTATCGCCGCATCAAGCTGTGGATCGCGCCCGGCTTTTACGTCATCTTCAGTGCGTTTGATTTCAATATCAGGGTCAAGTCCGTGTTCGGAAATCGAACGTCCATTCGGGGTAAGCCAGCGCGCGATAGTCACCTTGAGCGACGCTTTGTCAGTAATATCCACGAGTTCCTGCACCGAGCCCTTACCGAACGTGCGCGTGCCAATGAGTTTTGCCTTGCCGTGTTCTTGAAGAGCGCCGGCAAGAATTTCCGAAGCGGATGCCGAGCCGCCATCCATAAGAATCGCCATTTTGAGCTCGTCGGTAAAGACATCGTACCCGCGGCTGCGATGTAAAATCGGTTTGCCGTTTTTGCCTTGTTCTTCACTCACCACTACTTTGCCGGCGGGCAGAAACCAGCTCGCCATATCAACCGCCGCCTCGAGATATCCTCCCGGATTGCCTCGCAGGTCAAGGATGAGCTTGGGGGTGCCGGAGAGCGCAAACTCGCGCAGTGCTCCGCGGAAGAGATTCGCCGAAACTGCGGAGAAATTATAAAGGGAAATAATAAACACACCGTCCTGTTTCTTTGTCTCAATGGTCGGAATTTCAATAACATCCCGAGTAACGGGTATTACCCTGGGCTCGTTCTCGTCCGTCCGGAGAATAGTGAAACGCACCACCGTGCCGCGCGGGCCGCGAATGAGCTTCACCGCCTTATCGACAGGCATCGCGTCTGCCGAGACATCATCAATTTTAGTGATTTTATCCCCGCTCAGAAGACCAGCGCGGATTGCCGGAGAGCCCTTAAGCGGAGTTATCACTACAAGCGCGTTATCCCGAATGCCAATCTCCATTCCGACTCCCTCAAAGGAGCCGCTGATATCCGCTTGAAAAATTTCTGATTCTTCCGGCGGGAAAAAAACCGTATAAGGATCCCCGAACGAGCCGGTAAGTCCGGAGATAAGACCGTATATCTTCTTTTCGTCTGAGAGTTCTTGCGTCGTCGAAGCCGGAACGAATTTTTCATTCAAAACGTTCCAAGTCCTCCACACTGGCGCAAAGTTGACCCCCGCGGGTTCCGCGTCAAGGGAGGAAGTAAAAATACTGGGAAGAGGTTCTGGCAACACCAGAGAGCCGCTTACAACGACCCCTGCAGAAAAACCTCCGGCAAAAAACAGCACGCATACGAGTGCAAAGAGGAAAATAGACCTTCCGGAGACAAAATGCATCTGTGCATTATCGCAGATGCTTGAAAGGCGGGCAACCCCGTTAGAAGTAGGTCGTTCAGACTCTGATGAGTCTTCAGACTCGATGAGGCGCGTGCGTTAGAAAATGCCCTATCGAAATCAAACCCGCACTTGCGAGAATAATTTTAGTATTCCCCAAATGACACTGTGTCGCCCGCGACTTCTAACGGGGCAACCCCTATAATGAAAGTATGGTGAATCGATACGAGCATAACGGTTTGGTTTGGGTTGACCTTGAGACACCAACCGAAACAGAGGTTCGTCAGATAATGGAAGAATTTACGATTGACCCCTTAGTGGCGGAGGAGCTTCTCATACCCTCGGTAAAACCAAAAGTGGAATCTTACCGAAATTATATTTACCTCATTCTTCACTTTCCCGCGTTCAAACATACGCACACCGACAATCGGGAGCAGGAAATTGATTTCATCGTCGGAAAACGTTTCCTCATTACCGCTCGCTACGACACCATCGATCCGCTCCATAAGTTTGCCAAGGTTTTCGAAGTACACTCGATTCTTGAAAAAAAAGACCAGGTGAAACACGGGGGATTTCTTCTCTACCACATGATCCGGAAACTGTATAAAGCAGTGGAGCATGAACTCGATTTCATACGCGATGAGCTTGTCGATGTTGAGCAGAAAATTTTTGAAGGCCGCGAAAGAGAAATGGTCGTGAAGCTCTCGGAACTCTCCCGCGCGCTCCTTTGCTTCAAGCAGTCCCTTTCCATGCACCGCGCAACCCTCGAATCGTTTGACCACGCCGCCGGCCGTTTCTTCGGCACCACGTTCTCCTATCATATGAGAAGCGTCGTCGGGCTCTACCAGCGAGTTCAGGAAGATATCATAGGAAACTTGGATACGCTAAGTGAGCTTCGGGAGACCAACAACTCCCTGCTCTCCATAAAACAGAACGAGATCATGAAGACGCTTACCCTCATGGCATTCACCACTTTTCCACTCGTTCTCATTGCCGCAATTTTCAGCATGGATACGAAAAACACTCCGTTCATCGGGAACCCCTTTGATTTTTGGATTGTTCTCGGTATCATGCTCTGTGCCACAGGGGTATTTTTCTCTTTCTTCAGACACCGCGGCTGGCTGTAGGCACGAATTACGAATTAAGAAGTACGAATTACGTTTGTGCCGCTTCGACTCCACAACACGCTTACCGGAACCCTTGAGCGGTTTGAACCGCTTCAAAGCGGCGCGGTACGCATGTACAATTGCGGACCAACCGTGTATGACTTTGTGCACATCGGGAATCTCCGCTCCTACGTGTTTGTCGATACACTCCGCCGCACTTTTGAATACGAGGGTTTTCAGGTGAAGCAGGTGATGAATATTACCGATATCGGACATCTCCAGAGTGATGCTGATGAGGGAGAAGACAAGATGGTTCTGGCACTGAGACGCCAAGGCTATGAAGAGACACTTGAGAACCTCTACGCTGTCGGCACAACCTACGCCGATGCCTTTAAGCAAGACTTGCTGAAGCTAAACGTGGAGATGGCTGAAACACTCCCCCGTGCAAGCGAACACATCCCTGAACAAATTGCTCTCATCGAGGCTTTAGAAAAGCAGGGTTACGCGTATCGAATCTCCAATGGCGTCTATTTTGATACCGCTAAACTCCCGACCTATGGCAAACGCATGCGCCATGCGCTTAGCGGCGATGAAGCAGGTGCGCGTGTAGAAACAAATCTAGAGAAGCACAACCAGCGCGATTTCGCGCTCTGGAAACTTGGAGACACCATTGGTTGGGAAAGCCCGTGGGGCAAAGGATTCCCTGGCTGGCACACCGAATGTGCTGCTATGTCAATGAAATATTTAGGCGAAAGCTTCGATATTCACACCGGAGGTGAAGACCTGAAGTTCCCCCACCATGAAAATGAGATTGCGCAGGCCGAAGCCTTAACCCGTAAAACTTTTGCGCGCTATTTTCTTCATAACGCATTCGTCACGATTGCGAATGAAAGAATGGCGAAATCGAAACAAAATTTTTTCACCCTGCGCGACATTGAAACAAAGGGGATTTCCCCTCTTGCCCTTCGATACCTTTTCTTGACTTCGCACTATCGCTCACCTCTCCATTTTACGTGGGAGGCACTCGCTGGCGCTCAAACAGCACTCAACCGATTGGAGCATACCATTGCAAGTAGCACTACTGATACCGGGAAAATCAGTACGATATATCGTACTGATTTTCTGAATGCACTTGAGGATGATTTGAATACGCCGCAGGCGCTTGCGGTCGCTTGGAATATGATAAAAGATGATTCACTTTCCCCTCCCGATAAGCGCGCGACCCTTCTCGATATGGATCGCGTCCTTGGACTTGATTTGGAGCATGCAAAGAGCAACACCATATTGCTGAGTGATCTTCCAGAAAGGGTTCGGAATCTCGTTGAGGAACGCGAAACCGCCCGGGCAAATAAAGATTGGGCGAAGGCCGATGCGCTTCGGGAAAAGATTATCGGTATGGAGTTTGAAATTGAAGACACTGATGCGGGACCGAGACTCGGTAAAAGGTAAACGGGTCACCTATGTGGTGGTCCGTTTTTGTTAGTTTTGGTGTCTTGCTTTTTTGCTTTGATAAGGAAGCAAAGCGCCACAGCGCATATCACAAGCTCAATAACGCCCCAATTATTACGGCCTTGCTGTACTATGCATACTTTTTTCAGCAATGTTACGCACAGGTTGTGCACTGAAAGCTCCCCATAAGGAGAATTTGACGAAAAATTGCCTGTGCTAGAATACCCCCATGGCAAATGCTTCCCCCAAACTTCGCATTCCGCCGCAGAACGTAGAATCCGAGAAAGCATTGCTCGGAAGTATCTGCCTGAAACCCGAGGGGATGCATGACATCATTGATATTGTTTCTCCCGATGCCTTTTATGCGGAAAAGCATCGCATTATTTTTAATGTGATGCTCGAGCTTTTTGGAAAGGGCGATCCGATTGATCTCCTTTCTCTTTCCTCCCGCCTCAAGGAGCGCAGCCAGCTTGAGCATGCCGGCGGCTCTTCCTATCTTGCGGAGCTCGTGAGCGCCGTTCCTTCAGCTTCAAACCTTAAGCATTACGCGGAGCTTGTGCAGAAAAAGTACATGATGCGCTCCCTTATCGAGGCGGCAGATGGGATAAGTCAGCTTGGCTATGATGAAAGCCGCGACCTTGAAGAAGTGCTTGATGAAGCAGAAAAGAAGATTTATGAAGTTACCGCAACGCCGACCCTGCATAAATTTGTTGACCTCCGTAACATCTTGGGCGAGGCATGGGAGCGGCTTGACCGTCTGCATAAAGCGAAAGACGAGCTCCGCGGCATACGAACCGGTTTTCGCGACCTCGACAATATGCTCGCGGGACTTCAGAAATCCGACCTCATTATCCTTGCCGCGCGCCCCTCAATGGGCAAGACATCTCTTGCGCTCGACATCGCCAGGCAAAGTTCGACGCTCTATAATACGCACGTCGGCATTTTCTCCCTTGAAATGAGCTCCCAGCAAATTGTTGACCGTATGCTCGCCGCCGAATCGAAAGTCAATTCCTGGAAACTGCGCACCGGAAAGCTCACGAGTGACGATGAATTTGACCGTATTCGCGATTCGCTCGATAAGCTTTCGAGCGCGCCGATCTTCATCGATGACCAGCCGGCAAACACCGTTCTCAAAATGCGCTCGGTCGCCCGCCGACTCAAAAGCGAAAAAGGCCTTGGTCTCATTATCGTGGATTATCTTCAGCTCATGGCGCCCACAAACGCCCGCGCCTCGGATTCGATGGTTCAGCAAGTGACCGAGATTTCCCGCTCCCTTAAAACACTCGCTCGCGAGTTGGATGTTCCGGTTCTCGCGCTCTCCCAGCTTAGCCGGGCGATTGAACAGCGCCGCGGCAAGCCCCGCCTCTCCGACCTTCGTGACAGCGGATCGATAGAACAAGATGCGGATGTCGTCATGTTCATTCACCGCGATGACAAATACAACGAAAGCTCGACGAAACCGGGCATCGCGGAAATCTTGATTGAAAAGCACCGCAACGGTCCTACCGGCAAAATCGAGCTTTATTTCGACGAAAAACGGACAACCTTCCTCTCAATGGAAAAGAGTGACTTTGGTGATTCAGGGAGCGGAACGGCAGAAGAAGAGCCCGTTCCCTACTGATTTGCCCCATTCTTAATTCGTAATTCGTACTTCTTAATTCTGATTATTGATGAGCACTCTTGATAAACTGGCGGAGCTTTTTGCGCGCTTTCCCGGCATAGGGCCAAGGCAATCAAAGCGTTTTGTGTATTATCTCCTTGCCGCTCCCATCGGCGTCAGGGAAGAACTCTCTCGATTGGTGCTTGCATTAAAAAAAATGGTGAACGTGTGTTCCGAATGCCAGCGTTTTTTTACCTCAAATGGAAATCAGCAAACGCTCTGTTCCACTTGCGCCGACCCGAACCGGGATAACACGCTCCTTATGATAGTCGAAAAAGACGTTGACCTTGAAAATATTGAGCGCGCCGGCGCCTGGAGCGGAAAATATTTCGTTCTCGGTGGAACAATACCGATTTTGGAAAAAAATCCTCATGAGCGAGTTCGATCAAAACAAATCCAGAAACTTATTGAAAATCGCGGGAAAAACAATGGGCTCAAAGAGGTCGTCCTTGCCCTTTCTCTCACGAGCGAGGGAGAGAACACTGCCGAGTTTTTGCAGAGCTCTCTTGCTCCGCTTTCCACAGCATACGGCTTTAAACTCTCGACCCTTGGGCGCGGTCTTTCAACGGGCTCGGAGCTTGAGTACTCGGACCCCGACACTATCCGAAACGCTCTCAAAAATCGCCAATAAAATGAAAGACATCCAATGTCCTTCATTCAAGTGTTCAAAGAACTAAGTCAAATGATGGACCTACGAGGTCCATCATTTTAAGAGATTGAATTGATTTTTACTTTCAGAAACGGTTGGCGATGTCCCCTTTTTTTGAAATAGCGGCTTTTGGCTTTGTATTTGATGACTGTGACTTTGCGTGCGCGCCCGGCGGTAACAACAGTGCCAGTAGCTTTTGCCCCGGAAACCGTCGGGGTGCCAATGACTGATTCCTTCCCGTCATCGGTAAGAAGCACGGTATCAAAAGTAACCTTGTCCCCTTCCTGCTTTTCGCCAGGAAGTTTTTCAATGGTAATAACATCCCCCGCGGAGATCTTGTACTGTTTCCCGCCCGTTTGTATAACTGCAAATCCGCTCATAAGTGCATTGAGCATAGCTAAATTGAGCTCAAATGGCAATGATTTAAGCGCGATTGACATTCTTGCTGAGGTGTGCTACGTTGACTTTGGAGCGTAACTTGAAACGGTCAGGTAGACGACCCGAAACGTCCTTCGGACAACCTTCTGGCTCCTTGGGAAAAATCAAGGCCTTAAGGAAGTACGGTACTCCACCCTTCACCCAACTCCTAACAGGGGTAAGCGGGTATGATGGTTCCTTTTCTTGGTTCAACCCATGAGAAGGAGCTACAAGATGTCGACATTCTCATTCCGACTGATCAAATACACTTATCGCAACCGAATCCAATACGACGATGGTCCTGGAAGTTTCAGGCACATTGTTGCGGATGAATCGTCCCACGTCCGATGGGAACGACACAATTTGCCCGAATCCTTCGGCACAAGCCTGTTGGAGCACGGGATAACTGGCGAGGTGGACTCACCCGACGGCTGGCACGAGTATCGGTATGTGGTTGAGCGCCAAGCCACGGGCACTGACGAGTGGAAGTACGTGGGGGACATCCGCAAGGATAAGGTTCGAGACATCAACGCCCCCTACGACGACTACCCTGATCAGAGCGACTTCGAGGAGAAGCCTGAGGAGTACCACTGCTTCGAATGCGGTGCTCCCGTAACTTCGGCCGCGGAGACCTTGTGCGAGGCGTGCGAGTTGGAGGAGCAGACCAAGTACCACGAGCGTGAGCTCGAGTACGAGGAAAACCCGGTCGACAGGTTCACTTTTCACGAGTGCGCGTGGTGCAACACTGACTTCGAGGGCGAGGGTTTCCTCTGCGAAGAATGCGACACTAGGCTTATGGAGATGGAACGTGAGTCCGTAAGAGACCTGTTCCGCTTCAGAATCCTCAGCCAAGATTGGTGGGAGAACATTTACTACCACCTTTACTGGTACTGGCGTGGACTGACAAGACGCTAAGCTTTTACACGAGCCCCCGCGATAACATCAACGGGGTTCTTTCTTTATACTTAGAGGCTTAGCCTCCAAGTGGGGGGTCTTTGTTATTCGCTGCGCTCCGGTCCCTCAATCGCGGCAACTTCCATGCCAGCGGCGGTGCCGGTAATGCGAAGCACATCCTTGTCGATTTTTCCGAGCTCTTTGTAGGCGGTGTTGTAGGCGTTCACGCTCGTGGACATCGCATTGCCGAGTTTTTTCATAAATTCATCATAATTGCCAAGATGGCGCCCGAGCTCTTCCACGCGCTTACGGATTTCTTTTGCCGACTCTTCAATCTGAAGCGACCGAAGCCCCTGAAGCACGGTCTGCAAATAGGCCATGAAAGATGTGGGTGAGACAATAATCACCTTCTTTTGCTGAAAGGCATATTCAATAAGGTCGCGAGTATTTGTTTTCACCGTGCCCACTTGATTAATGAGAAGGTCGTAGTAGACGCCCTCGGAAGGAATGAACATGAAGGCAAAGTCCATCGTGTTCTCGGTCGGACGGATGTATTTTGCCGTCTCATCAATCCGGTTCTTCAAGTCCTGCTTGAAAAGTTTCTCCAAGCGCTCGCGCTCCGTCGCGTCGCGCGTCTCCAAAATGCGATTGTAATTTTCAAGCGAAAACTTTGAATCAATTGGAAGTATTCGTCCTTGGTCGAGAAAAATCACGGCATCGACAATTTCTCCGTTTGGAAACGCGTATTGCATCTGAAAGCGCCCGGGCGGCAGGACATTTTTGAGGACGGTCTCAAGGTAGTATTCACCGAGCACTCCGCGCTGTTTCGGATTTTTCAAAATATCCTGAAGATTTTGCAGCTGGTCGGCGAAGGAAACAACCTGCCGGTTGGTCTCGTCGAGTTTGGTAAGTCCTGCCGTCACCTCGCGCACGATTTTGTGCGATTCTGCAAGCTGGGTACGAACGGTGTCGTGCATCACCTTGGTGCTCTCCCCAACCTTTGCTTCAAGCGTTTTCGCGAGTTCCTGCACCTGATTTTGCAACAGCAGCATTCCTTGGCTGTTTTCTCCGCTCGCACGGCGACGGCTCCAGAGCCACAGCGAAATGCCGTTGAGAATCAAAAGAACTATCACCGCGATACCGATTAAAACAGTCGTACTCATATTATTATTATATCATGCACCCACATTTACGAAGCGCAGCGTTCTTTTATACCATTCCCTGGTCTAATTCGTACGAATGGTACGTACAACAATGGCGGGGAGGTTAAGATTTTGGAAGATAGGGGTTTAAAAGGTTTTTTGTTAGAATAACAATATGTCACTTCAAAAAGACATTCAGGGAAAAATAAAAGAAGCGATGCTTGCAAAAGACGCCGTTCGACTTTCTGTGGTACGGGGACTTACCGCCGCGTTTGTGAACGAACTGGTCGCCAAAGGCCGTAAACCGACTGAGGAGCTTTCCGACGAAGACACGCTTGGGGTCATCCGCCGCGCCGTTAAACAACGAAAAGAGTCAATTGAGCAGTTTCTTAAAGGCAATCGGAAAGACCTTGCGGAGAAGGAAGAAGCCGAGCTTGCAATACTGAACACCTACCTGCCCCAAATGATGAGCCGTGAAGAAATCGAAAAAATCGCCCGCGCGAAAAAAGAAGAGCTCGGAGTGAGCGACAAATCAAAGACGGGAATGCTCATGTCTGCAATCATGAAAGACCTCAAAGGCAAGTCGGATGGCGGAGATGTTAAAGCGGTTGTCGATTCCCTTTTCGAAGAGTAGGAGATTTGCTCCTCTCTCGTTGTCCGTGCTAGCCTTTCAGCGGACAGTTGGGAAATGAGTTCCCCCTGCCTTTGGCGCTAGTGCCACACACACCAAACGGGAGATTCAACAGTGACTGGACAGCAGAAGGTAGCGGCCTTGGCCAAGGCGGGCCAAACGTTTCCGATAAAGCCGGTGGAGAACTATACGCACGAGCTCGAAGCTATCGCGAAGATGTTCGAGAGGAAACGCAGGACCAGGTTCAAGCCCCTCTGGGGGGTCGAGAACATGGACCCGGCGACGCTCAAGGCAACCCCAACCTACGGCAGGGTACTCGACCCGGTCGTTGAGAAGCTCAACGCGCTTGGCATACCTACTAAGTCGACGGTCGGCAGCGTGATGCAGAATCTCGACCTCACGCAGGACGAGGTCCACAATCTCGCCTGCTACTGCCTCGACGAGGAGGTCATCGGCCACGACATGGCAGATCGTGTGCGATATCTCATCGTCGCAAGGGGCGCAAGAGCTGCAAGGCGCTAGATCGGCGCGGAGCAAACAAAAAGAAGCAGCGCCGCCGGGGTTCCAACCTGGCGGCGCTTTTCTTTTCCGCTTGAGTTCAAAATCTTGACTTTAAATATTAAAAGTAGTATAATTGCAAAAGTTAGACCTTTGGAGTATCCGAGCCATGACAAAAGCTATCCCCCCGCATGTGCTCAAGCATGTGCGCGAGAACAATACCGAAGTGCTAAGCTTGATGGGCAAAAAAGGCGGCGAAGTTGCTGGCCAGAAGGCCCATCGTGCCGCCGAGAATCGGCGACGACAGGAGGCACGCGTGGAGGAACGCATTGCCGCCGAAAAAGAACTTCAGCGGCGGATGGGCATCGACTGATGCCCATCGAGGAGAGAATCCCCCCGCCTCCGATCGATATCGCGCGAGTCCATCGCATCGTTGGACTTGTGCGATTCTACAAACACGCCTCCGGCATTGAATGGCCGGCGGCAGTCAGGGAGATCGTCTGGGAACATCAAGAGGTACCCCCCGAGAGACGAGATGAATACTATGCCGCGGCGCTTCAGATTATTTCATCTCACGGCGGGCGCACAGCGGCGTGGTTGCCTCGTCCCATTAAGCCGGCAACCGGCCATCGGGACAAGTTGAGAAAGTGGCGTGAGCGATTCAAGAGAAATCGCGGGCTCCACATTCTCAATTCTCTTGGGATACAAAGACAGCGCCACGGAGACCCCGATGACTAGCGGAGACCAATGCCACGGTCTCCGTTTTTGTTTTTCTTGACATCAGCCTAAAAAAATACTACAAAGTCTCTGGTCCCAATTACAAGGAGTTCTGTGCCATGGAAGTAGTGCCCTTTGTGGTGATCGTCGCTCAATCTCGCCCAAGAAAAGAAGGCGATGTTCCAATCGTCACCCGAATTGAACCCGCGGTTGCTCGGGGAATCGATATTCTCGATGTGTTCCTCTGCCAAGCAAACGCGGAGCAACGAGAAATTGATCAAGCGATCTGCCACACGACAGCAGGAGCGCTTACGATCGAGCGTCGGGTTTCCAACCAGCCCCACTTGATCAGGCGCGGAATCGAGGAGCTCGACGCCGATGTCCGTAAGTACTTCGGCATCTCAGCAATGAACCACCTCATCCTTCCACCGATACTCGTGACCCGAATCTTGAGCTAACTCCACGAGCTGCCCGATGCGCGACTGCCCAGCGCATCGGGTTTACTATTTTGTGTACACAAACCGATATTTTTTATTCCCCCAAACCGGCCCGGCGTAGCGAATCCCGATGCGCGGGGTTTTTTCAATGTCTTTCGGACTGACTTTCACTCCCCTATCTTCAACCCAAAGCCCGCTCGCATAGTTCGCGGGCTTCCCATTCAATTTTTTATCGATCTGGAGCGCCTTGGTTAGCCGCGCCGGTCCATTAATTTCCTCCCTCTCGATCATTCCAATGTTCTGCAGAACATTGGAATAACCATTAATTCTTAGTGCCCCACGGATGAGTACGGCGGCAGGATATTTTTCTGGTCCTGTCACGATATTGAGCATCCAGTGCATTCCATAAGTAAAGTAGACGTACCAATGCCCAGCTTCGCCGAACATAATGGAGTTCCGAGCTGTTTTTCCTCGGTGTGCATGCGAAGCCTTATCTTTGAATCCGTCATAGCCTTCCGTCTCCGTAATCATCACGGCAATCTTTCGCTTCCCCACTCGCCGCACCAAAAATTTCCCAAGAAGCTCTTGCGCCACGAGAACCGTCGGGCGGTTGAAAAATGATTGAGGAAGGATTTTCTTCATGCAAAACAGCCGCAACTTAGTGCGCTGTTATTGTAGGTCAGCTCTGCCTAATGCTCAAGCGTACATTTTTATCTTGATTTCTTCAAGCTTAGCAATGACTGCCGAGTCAGTTATTTTTTGAAACCGTGGAATTGAAACACCATTCTTCACCACCTGTTCCATGAACATTCCGAGTGGTCGCACATCGTAATACCCTCCTTCTTTGTATACATGCGCATCTTCGTATAGCGGACGATATAGTACAAAAAATGTATTTTCTTCTTCCGTGTGGTGCCCGATATTCAGCACCTCGTAGGCATAATTATTTATTGACCCCTTCGAGTCGTGCTTGTAATGATAATAGAACCCTTTTTCCGGAATTTGAGCTGGTACTTTCATACGCTCATTGTACCAATAAGAAAATGCCTCAAGAAACAAAACCTCCTGTCCAACACATGGGGATTGACCCCTTTCCTGTTGTGGTGTATACATTTCATTGAATAGTTGCTATGGAGGACATCATGTGGTACTTGTGGCTTTCTTTTGTGCTTGGGACGATTATCTGGTGGGGAATGTGCGCTTGGCTTTTCTGCGGTTGCCCCATGCCAGCGTTCCTCTCTCGGCGGCCTCGATACTCGGGGCCGTTTCTTTATAACATCGTTCATTATGACCCTACCGGGACGCTTCGCTATCGAACTCGTCGCTTCGCTCCTCCTTGAGAACCCGCGGTTCTCAACGGCTCCGCCTGCTCTCCTCCACGGGAGACCATCCGTTCTCCCGGCCTCTCTCTTGTTCGATTCCCGTGGGTAGCTACATTTCAATATCAAATGATATTGAAATGTAGCTATGACCCTAAGCGGATCAAACCTCGAACCAAGCAGTTAAAGGCGTTCGTTCAGGATGTTATTGATATTAGCAAAAAAGAGGTCGGCTCCCTATCTCCCGAGAAGCTTGAGGAGATGAGGAAGGAATGGAAGAAAAAGAAGCCGAATAAGGGGTCGGAGAATATTGAAAGGTTTAATCGGAAGCGTCAGATAGTTAAAGATATGAGCGATGGACAGATAGGTCGTTCAAATTACACCTAAAGCACTATCTTGGCCTTATCAATTATCTGCTGTGACAACTGAGTGAAAACTGACCAGAACATACGCGCATCTTGTGGTATTAGGGTAATTCCCGTACTTAACTCTCGTTCTGGATGAATGAAATTGCGATAATTACGTAAAACAACACCCACTTCTTTTGTAGGCTGGGTTATCCATCTTAATTCTGTCCCCACATCAATATAAGAGTTCAACGTCCACTCATTCAAAGCTAAGGGCTTCCCTGTTTTCAAGTCTTTTGGTACAGCCTTCGCCTTAAAGACTGGGCTCTTATCATGAAGTTTGTTTACCAATGCCATAAACAAGGCCTCAAGAAGTCCGCCCATCATAATTGTTGCAGCGAGAGGGGCTTCGCAGTTTAAACATTTAACGATTTCCTCCCACCTATTTTCTAAAATGCTCTGCATCTGTAGGTTTGCTGCAAGCGGAGAAAAATCCGGCCTCGAAACTTGGCTGTTTCCTGGGGACGGATTTGATAATATTTGGGATTGAAGGGTAAGGAGAGATTTCTTTAGCTTTTTAGTTATTTCCAGATACTTGTCTCTAGAAGTGGAATAAGAAGTACATTTAATTAGATCCGAATACTCTGCCTCGACCGCCTTGATGAGATCTTTATCAGTGGTTTGTACATTTGCTCGGTAACTGCTAAACCATGCCAGAGCGATGGCCTTTATTGTTTGTAAATCTTCCTTTGACTTTATCTGAACACTCTGCCCATCCTTAAGAAGCTTTGAAAGTCGGCTAACACCATCGACTGCCCCCTGAAGAATTTCTATTGGAGTGATCGTTTGAGTCATTTTTCATCTTATCGCCTTTTCTTTGACAAGATATTCTTGACAGCTTTTTTTTGAGAGAGAGCTTTCTTCACCCTTCGTGATGCGCGTTTTGTTTGCCCGCCAGGTAAGGTCATTGCTACAAGGTTTTCTCCAACAGCATTAAGTTTATAGCTTCCCGTCTCTTCTGCTTTATCAAGGTATCCTGAATGGGCAGCATTGATTAAAGTTTGTCCTGCGTTGGTGGGGCGCTTTTTTTGGGAAAGACGACACGCTTCAATCAAGTCTTGGAAATTTATAGAGGTTTTTCGCAGAGGTTCTGGCGCTTCGAAGGCATAATAATAAGCTACAACTGCCGCCAATTGTTTATCATTCTGTGGATCCTTTCCTTCTATAAAAGATTTGATATCCAGTACTGATTTTCTAGCACCACCTTCTGTTGTTAACTCTCCAACGCCGGCTAAGTTTTTAATTGGCGAAGTAATTAAATGCGAGGTTCCGACATCGTAGGGAACACCAAGCTTTTCACAGGCCCATCTAATTATTCGTTGACGTTCACTATTTTCGAAGGAGGATAGTGCATCTACCAGAATGCGCACTGCCGCTAAATCATCTTTTTCTTCTTTTGCCATAAGCTTTATATAACTTGTACGCTAAAAGCATACTCCTATCGACAGAGAATGAAAAGTCCACCGTGACGCGCCTTAGTCGAGCTTAATGGCGCAACAATTTTATATTGTGTCTAGACGTGAAAATGCTTGTTGTGACCTTAAGCGGATCAAACCTCGAACCGAGCAGTTAAAGGCGTTCGCTCAAGATATTATTGATCTTAGCAGAAAAGAGATCGGTTCTCTATCTTCCGAGGAGCTTGAGGAAATGAGGAAGCGATGGAGGAAAAGGAAGCCGAATAAGGGAGCGGAGAATATTGAAAGGTTTAACCGTAACTCGGCTATATAAGTTGGCACCTTACGTCAAATTTTTCGAACGGACAGTGCCTCTCATCATTATCTATAATTTCAATAGCCTTAGTACCAAGTGACCACTTTTGGACCTGGGTATATCCTCGTTTCTTTAGAAGAACAAAAGGGTTGTAGTCAATTGCACCCTCAACTTTAGGATGTACAAATGCAAGCCGATACATATCATCTCCTATTCTCCCGAGAACGAGTACAGGATTATTTTTGCCAGTCTCTGCCAAAACTGCGGTCCATTCTTCCGCAGTTGGGAGGCGTGCACCGGCTTGCACATCAACTAGTATCGTGGTGCAGTCATCATATGCTGCATTTGGAGCGAGTTTTGTCTTTGCAACGAATTCAGCAAGTGACTGACCGGCAGAATACTTTGTATAAGTCACCACCTCCACATCTTGCTGGTAGCCCCAGGGGGCAGATTCACCTCCGGAGCTATCACTCCACACCGTTCGAACATCGGGAGACTGCTCAGAATCGGAGACTCCTTGAATATAATAAGGCCTATTGTGAACTTCCTGCATCCCCGCCATGGCGATGGCTACGGCCATCATTTCTGCAACCTTCTTTGGTGGCGGTTCTGAAACAAAATCCCTATGAAAGTGGGCGGCTACATTTAGTGCAGGATACCAGTATTTGTCGGTCATCATTGTACGCATATGATGTATTTATGAAACCCATCGTGACAGTATCGAACTTTATAAAATATTCTTACTTTAAAACGTAGATTCCGAAATTTGATGACCCTACCGGGAATCGAACCCGGCTTCCAAGCTTGAGAAGCTTGTGTCCTAACCGATAGACGATAGGGCCGCTCGGTCAGAATAGCTGATTCCAAGTGATGAATCAAGAAATTCTGTTATTCTTAGACAATGAAATTACTCAGACTGAATCAGGAAAATTTGGATGATTGTGTCGCTGAAGCGGCAAAAGTACTTCACGCCGGAGGTATTGTATTCTACCCGACTGATACGCTCTATGCGCTTGGAGCGGATGCATTTTCGGATGAGGCTGTTGCAAAAATTCTAGAGATCAAAGGGCGCGAGGGGCGAAAGCCGATCAGTGCGATGTTTCCAGACCTCGCAATGGTGGAAAAATATTCCGAAATGAACGAGCAAGCACGAAAGCTTGCAGGCGCTTTCTTACCCGGACCTCTTACCCTCATACTCAAAAAGCGCAAAGGGACTGAGACAGGTATCGCACGCGGAATTGACACTATCGGCATCCGCATCCCCGCTCACCCTTTCTGTGCCGCGCTTGCAAAAGAATTCGCCGGACCAATTACCGCAACAAGCGCCAACCGAAGCGGCGAGAGACCGGAGCGGTCAGTGAAAAAAATCCTTGCGCAACTGGGCACTGCGGTAGAGTCCATTAACCTTGTGATTGACGCGGGAGTGCTTCCGGCGCGCCTGCCCTCGACCATTGTCGATTTAAGCGACGTAAAACTGCATATCCTGCGCAAGGGTTCCGTTACCATTGAAGAAACAAAAAAATAATCCTTACAGGTCGTAGACCTTCACAAATGAAGGGCCGGCATGGCTGCCGGCCCGGGGTTGTCGCGTCGTCACCGTTTGGTGAGACGTTTGCGCTCCTCTTCCGGAAGAAATGCAAGCGGAGAGACGGGGTCGGGATAATCCTTGAAGATGATGGCCATCCCTTTCGTATAGTCGACGATGATGTGTAGCTTGCGGCTGCCCGGTGGTGTGTGCTTCGTCCCGACCTTGAGACCGAGCGCGTCAATGACCCCTTTAAACTGCGCGCAACTACAGGTCGGTCTCGGACTACCGTTAGAGCGCCCATTTTCTGCCTCTATTCTTCGGTATTTTGAGGCTAGAAGTCGCCTTGCAAACTTGTGATGTACCCGCCTTTTACTCCGCGTTCCCATTGCCACTCTCCCTGCTCCCTGGTGAAAAGAAAGAACAGATATATTGTAGCTTTTCTTATGACACTGACGCAAATCAGCGCCTCCTCCAGGCGGACTCCTGACGCACAAGAAGTTCGGACGCGCGATGCGGTTCCCGCATCGCGCGCTCAACGGCGCGTTCCATCCGTATCGACTGCGAACCTTTGACGAGCGCTGCATCCCCTGACCGCAATTCCCCCGCAAGAGCATTACCCGCTTCGCGAGACCCGATAAAGTGCCGCGTTTTTTCTTTTGGAAAGCCAGCCTCAACCGCCGCCTCCCCCATTGTCTTGGCCCGAAGCCCTACGGTCCAAAGCAGTTCCGCTTTTTGCGCCGCAAGCACCCCGATACGGCGGTGTTCTTCGGGAGAGAAGCTTCCAAGCTCGAGCATGTCGCCGAGCAGAGCAATTTTCCTTCCCTTGATTTCAAGGCTCCCAAGGGTGTGCAGCGCTTCTTCAACCGCGACCGGTGAAGAATTGTAGGAATCATCAATAATGAGCGAGTCGTTTTTTCCGGCAAGTATGCGCATCCTCCCGGGAGAAAACTCATGCGTCTTGAGAGACTCTGCGGCGCGGGCAAGGGTAATCCCCTGCGTCACGCCTGCCGCAACGGAGGCAAGCACCGGGTAAATATGCTGTCGCCCCAACACCCCATGCAGACGAACCGGAGAGCTTTCTCCTGTGTATTTAACGCGGAAACGAATGCCCACCGGCTTCCCATCTTCATAGACAGTCTCTTCGTTGCTTGCGCGAACCTCCGCCTTCGAAGAAAAACCAAAAGTGACGCGGCGCGCGCCTTCCGGCACGACGAGGCTCCGCGCCGTTTCATCGTCCTCGCTTATAATTGCAATGCCGTCAGGCTTTAAGGCAGTAAGAAGATGTTGTTTTTCCGCAACCAACTCTTCCGGCGTTTTGAAAAACTCCACATGCACCGGCACTGCCGGCAGAAGCGTCATAACAGCGATGTCGGGCTTGAGCCACCTTGTAATGCGCTTGATGTCCCCGGGACGGTCTGCCCCCACTTCAAGCACAAGCCATTTCGGGTAATGATTTGGTAAAAGGAGAAGTGCAAGACCCTCACGCACGGTGCGCAGCCACACGAGCGGATTGTTCCAGCCGTTCGGGCGTCCGAGAATCGTTAAGGGAATACCAATATCGCTGTTAAAACTCTTCTCGCTCTTTCGAACGAAAAAAGAGGAGCCGAGCACGGTGTACAGTGCGTCTTTCGTCGATGTCTTGCCGACACTTCCCGTCACCGCAACGATGGTTGGTTTGTATTTGCGAAGTACTGCGCGCGCCTGCGCAGTTATGACCACAATGATGCAGAAACGAAGAAAATTTGACATGACTAGCGGTCAGGCGGAATATCGTAATAATTGATGAGAAAATTCACCGTATCCATGAAGGGCTTCGTCAGGGTTTGCGAAGCGAAATTCACTCCTTTCGGCTCAACGGTATACAAGAATATCAGAAAACGCGGACTGTATGCGGGAACATAACCAAAGAACGAGTGGAGGTACCGATCTCCATAGTACCCGCGGCTACTTTCACTGGCAATTTGTGCCGTGCCGGTTTTTGCCGCAACGGAGTAGCGGGGTAATTTTACCGTTCCGCCGACAAGCGCGGTATCGACAACCTTCACGAGCATCCGCGTGATTTCTTCCGATGCCTCCGGTTTGAGAACCTGCACCTCGTCATGGTAGCTTGGGGTCTTTGAAAGGCCGTTCTCATACCTAATGTTTTTAACCAAGTGCGGCGTTATAAGTTTTCCGCCGTTCGCAAGGCTCGAAAGCGCCCGCACCATTGCTATGGGAGTCACGGCAATCCCCTGTCCAAAAGAAGCCGTGGCATACTCGAGATCGCGGGGGCTTTTGAGGTTTTCAATGAGACCATGCCCTTCATTTGGAAGGTCAATGCCCGTTTCCTCCCCCAAACCGTACTTTTCCATATAGTCGGCAAAACGCTTGTTCCCAAGCCGGCTTTCGACAAATGCGGCGCCGGTGTTAAGTGATTGGTTGAGCACCTCCTGCATGGTTACCGTACCGCGCCCCTTCCCGTCAAAATTGGAAATCTTGCTGCCATTGAGCTCCAAGTACCCCAAGTCAGTGTAGGTTGTGGTTGCCACAACGACACCCGCATCAAGCCCCGCCGCCATCGTCAAGGGTTTCATAATTGAACCCATTTCATATACGCTCTCAACAAGCGGGTTGCCGAAAATTGCCGGGTCTTCTTGCCCTGAAAAATTATTAAGATTAAAAGACGGATATATTCCGAGTGCGTATATTTCCCCGGTACTCGGATCAATGATGATGCCGCCAGTACGTGTCGAAGACCACTCCTCGTTGATACCCTTAAGCTCTCGAGCAAGAAAGAGTTCAACTGAAGGCTCAATGGCAGTGATGATGTCTCCACTCGTGTGGCTCTTCTCGGCAAACAGAGAGTCCCCGAGGCTCGTAAAAACTTCGGCAAAAAAATTAATGTACAGGGCGCTTTCATCTCGCCCCAGCACATTTTCATAAAAACGCTCGAGACCGTAGCGCCCGGAGAGGTTCGTACCGCTTTCGTCATATCCAACAAAGCCGATGGTTTGTGCGGCAAGCTCCTCTCCGGGATAATAGCGCCATCTTTCTTTGTAGATCGCGACACCGTCAATAGCGAGAGCTTCAATTCGTTTCGCTTCCGCCTCCGGAATCCGCTTTGCTATTTCCTCGTACGGATCGTCTTTTTTATTTGCATGGAGAAAAAATGCCTCACGGTCAAGCGGAATAATGCTTGAGAGAGAAGAAAGGGCGGTTTCCGGGTCAGTAATCTTTGTCGGATCTATGGCAAGGAGAAATCCTGTTTTGAGCGCCGCAGCAGCAATGAGCTGTCCTTCTTTATCCTGAAAAAAAATTGAACCCCGACTGAAGAGATTCTGATTGGGCTGTACGTACTGACGGTCAGCCCGTTGCGTAAATTCATCTCCGTGTATGATTTGGAGAAAATACAGCCGCCCGGCGAGAATAAGGGCAAAAGCAAGCAAGGCAAGAGCAATGAGGCGAACGCGATATGCGCCGTGCGGCTTCGTCATCCCGTTAGAGATTGATTATGCGGCTGGTATACATACTCCTCTCTAACGGGGTCATTGCACATTAAAGGTGAGGCTTCCCTCGGTAAGCGCTTTTTTAGTTATAAAATTCTTTTTCGCGGTCGGCTGAAACCCGAGCTCCTCGGCAACGGGAAGGATGAGCGCGTCTTTTCGGCTGACATAGCGGAGTTCCAAGTCACTGAGCTTCGACTGGGCAGTGCTGATTTGCCGCTCAAGGTCAGTACGGGTAAATACCATTGAAACTGAATGAAGGACAAAATAAATATAAAACGCTCCCAACAATATCGTCATTCCTGTAAAACTCCAGAAAAATATCCGCTGGAGATGCTCTATGTGCCGCATAAATGCTTTAGTTTTGGTCATATCTGTTTCTCAAAGATACGCAGTTTAGCGCTTCGGGATCTTGGGTTTCTTTGTGCCTCTTCCCGTGTCGGAATGATTGGTTTTTTGGTAATAACAGCGCCCCCTCCTTCCTCTTGCCATGTTTTAAAAATTTCTTTGACTATTTTGTCCTCAAGACTGTGAAATGAAATAACGGCAATTCTTCCTCCCGCCCGAAGCGCTTTGCGCGCTTCTCCGAGACCGAGTTTGAGATTCTCAAGCTCATCGTTTACGAAAATCCGAAGAGCTTGAAAGGTCTTGGTTGCCGGATGTATACGTCCGCGCCGCGGCGCTACCCTCTCAATGACCGAAACAAGTTCCTCTGTCGTGAGAATTCTTTGTTTCGCTCGGGCCGCGACAATCGCTTTTGCGATTTTCCGTGACGCCCGCTCCTGTCCGTAGGTCCACAACATATCGGCAAGTTCACGCTCACTCATGCTGTTCACAATTTCTGCAGCATTTTTTCTTCCTTCCGCACCGCCTTCCGTTTTAAACGTCATGATGAGAGGTTCATCGCGCCTGAAACTGAACCCCCTTCCGATTCCCCCGCTTTGCGGATCGAGCTGGTTTGAGCTCAGGCCGAGATCAAAAAGAAATTTATCGACCCCGGTAATTCCCTGTGCCTTAAGCTTTGCACCAGCCTCCGTGAAGTTGCTCTCGACAAGGACTACCTTACAGGGAGCACCCTCGAGTCTCTTCCGCGCCATGGACAGTGCATCGCGATCAAGATCAAACCCGACAAGCACTCCGGTCTCTCCGATTGCCTTTGCAATCATCTCAGCGTGTCCGCCGCCGTTAACCGTTGCATCCACCACTGTGTCGCCCTCGCGAAGCGCCAAACCTAGAGCCACTTCTTGAAGGAGTACCGGGGTATGCATAATGGGTAGGTTTTAGAAATTAGGTATTAGAGACTAAAAACTGAAACCTAAAAACTAGAACCTATTCAAAGCGCTCCGACCTCGCCCAGTTTCTCCGCCATCGCGTCCGCCTGTTTTTCAATGCGGCGTTTGTACGCATTCCAAGTCTCGGCATTCCAGATTTCAATGCGCGTCTGCATGCCGGCGACCACCACTTGCTCTTCGAGACCGGCGAATTCCTTCAGAAAATCCGGAATGAGAACCCGACCTGCGCCGTCAACGTCGCTTGGAACCGCACCGCTAAGCAAAAAGCGGTTGAATCCCCGCGTATCGGCTTGTCCAATCGATAACTCGGCAAGTTTCCGGGAAATTTTTTCCCACTCCCGCAGCGAGTAGACAAACAGGCAGTTATCGAGTCCGCGAGTTATCACCACTCTCCTGCCGAGTTCTTTGCGAAAGCGAGCCGGCAGTGACAGCCGCTTTTTCGAATCCAACGAATGTGTGTATTCTCCAATCAACATGAGTTTCAACAAGGATTCGATATATTCGCTGACGCGCCCCTGAAATTTCGCTTACGAAATTTTTTGGGGTAAGCGTGGCAAACACGGCAGGCTACCCGCCGCTGCTTTTCGCAGCGGCGGGAATTTGGAAGTAAAAATCTCCACATTCTTACTTCCCACCTTTTCCCACTGTTCATCCAACATACCCCACTTCATCCCACCCTCCAAGCCGACTTATCCACACGCATGGGAACAACAAAACCCCGCTCGCTGCATGGCGAGCGGGGTTCCCGTCCCCCTAGCTGATTACTTCTTTGAGGCGATTCTCAAGAAATGTTCTGTCAAGCACGCTCAAAAACCACCCGGCTTTGGGACCGCTTGGCTTGCCGAGGAACGACAGATACAAGGCGCTGAAAAAATCTTTCGCATTAATCCCCGTCTTCTTTCTGATTTCATGGAGTTCAGTATGCAGTGTCTGTCCATCAAGTTTTTCATGTATTACGATGTATCGTAATACTTCGGCAAGCGCTTTTTTCTGTTCTGCCGAAAAGAGCTTCACCGATTCCGGCACCTGCTTTTGGAGCTCATATTTGAAATTCTCCGGCGCATAGGCGGCAAGCCAGCGTTTGGCATACTCTGCCCGAAGTTCCGTCTCCTTCACATCTTCTTTCGTGAGCGGCTCGCCTTTCATTCTCTCCACTTCTTGAAGAAGGCTTAAATGCGGCATTTGCACGATAAAAGCAATCTGAGAAAAGCGCGGGAGGAAGTGCTGTTTTAGCGGCGTGCGCTCAGCAGGCACATGAATGAGTTCAAAAAGACGCGAAAAATTATCCTTGGTGCCGGCAAAATAATTCTCGGCAAGTTTGTCATAGGTATCGAAAAGAACCGGAATAGTGTCCCCTTCCGGTTCAAAATTAATCGCCTGCCGAGGTTCTTTGCCGATGAGCGCGAGACGGAATATGTGCGGCGGCAACAGATCGGCAATCTCGCGAGCAGACGAGCCTCGCCCTTTTGAGGAGGACATTTTTTTGCCCCTTACGAGGAAAAATTCATAGTTTATAGGAAACGGCGGCTCATAGTTGAAAACTTCCCGCGAAATGCGGTCAGCGACATCGCGGGCGCCACCTTTGGTCGCATGGTCTTTCCCTGCGCCTTCCACATCAACACCAAGCACTTTGAACTTTGCGCCCCATTCCACTTTCCACGGTAACTTTGCCTTACCATCAAACGGAGACACGCTGCCGCTTTGTCCGCACCCCTCGGCCCACGGAACCTGTTTCGGCTCGCAGGCGTAATGCACCTTCTGTCCGTCAAAAGAAGTCGCTTTCGTAGTGCCGATTTTCCCGCATGCTTCACAGACAACCGAAATCGGCAACCAATCATCCGCTTTTACAGAGCCAGAAACCTCCTGATATATTTTTCTGATGAGCGGCGCCTGTTCGAGTGCGAGACGAATGACCTCATTCATTTTGCCGGAACGATACAATTCGCTCGTGCGAAAAAATTCCGGATGAAAGCCGGTGTCATTAATCACACCGATAAACTCCTGTACGAAATACTCGGCATAATTCTTCGCGATGCCATCCGGCGATGGAATCGTGTAGAGCGGCTTCCCCATGTATGTCTTAAACGTAGCTTCATTCAAATACACCGGCAAGCCGTCCATCGGGTCAAAGTCGTTTATCTCATAGAGAAAGGTATGTGGGATTTTCTGCTCAGCAAACACTTCGCTCACCGTCCCGTAAATCGCCACACCTCGCATGGAGCCCACATGTACCCGCCCGGAGGCCGTTTTCTCATCACGAATAATGAGCCTGCCCTTCTCTTTCAATGCACCCGCCCGCGCCGCAAGCGCCCCCGCAACCATGTCATCTGCCCAAAACATAGTCGAATTATATCCTTATAAAAAATTTGTTGCCATCGCCAGAGCGAACCTTTCGTTTTTCAGAACCTGCATAGACGCACGAGAGAACGAGAGCCGGGTACTCGCCTGTAGTAAATATAAACTATACGATATATCGTATAACTTTACTTTTTGAGAGCCTCACACATTTGCAAACAAGGTTCAACCTTGTAAAGACCTTATAAAAAAATCTCAGATAGTCCGCTACGGCAGACCGCAGAGCATTCTCTAACAGGGTAAATATAAACTATACGATATATCATATAACTTTACTTTTTGAGAACTTCGCGCACACAGAGGACACATAATATTGAATTACTCGCCACCGTTAAAGCGAACACCCCCTCTCTTTTGTGGTGCTTGATGGACCCTCACCAAAAAAGAGAGGGGGTGCGAGCGTCACTCAACCGACACAATACTATATTGCATCTTTCCGCTCGGAGTTGAGAAAGTGAATGCATCTCCCTTTTTCTTTCCCATGAGGGCTTCGCCGAGCGGCGAAATGTAGGAAATTTTTTTCTCTCGCATGTCTGCTTCCTCGGAACCAACAATCTGATACTGATGCGTTTCCTTCTCCCCCTCCTTTTGAATCACCACCACTGACCCAAGGCTCACGGTGTCGCTTTTTTTGTACGAAACAATTTTCGCCGATTTTAAAATTGACTCCAGCTTCCCGATGCGCTCCTCGGCCGCCGCCTGCATTTCGCGGGCCTCCTGATATTCCGCGTTCTCAGAAAGATCGCCCAAAGAACGCGTGTATTCCAAGCTCTCGGCAATTTCTTTGCGTCGTATCGTTTTCAAATAATCGAGCTCCTTTTGGAGCTCGCTGAATTTTTCCTGCGTGAGAAATGATTGCTCTTCTGCCATGAGTGCCGATGTTAATGCGGACTTATCATATACGGCGCCGAGGTAAAGTCAATCCCTCGGGAATAGCAAATAACGAATTAAGAATTACCAATAATGCAAACGCTCCTCGTAATTCGTACTTCTTACTTCGATTCCGCAAGATAGTCCGGTGCATAAACCGATAGCCATAGAAGAAACTGCCGTGCGGCATAGACGCCGCCCACAAGTGTACCCGCAGGGGCCCGATCCATAACCACCACAAAAGCATAACGCGGCTCCCGGTACGGGAAAAAACCCATAACCCAAGAGTTCATGTATTCATTGCGCGCGCCAAGCTGGGCAGTGCCGGTCTTTGCGGCAACGGGAAACCCGGGTATCGAAAGCCCGCTCGCCGTGCCTTCGGTAACGCCCATACGCATCCCCTCCTTGACGATTTCAAAGTAGGTTTGAGAAATCGGTATGGTCTGTGGCGTGCTGGTCGCTATCTTGAGAATAGTCGGGGTGAGAAGATTGCCGTCGTTTGCAATCGCCGCAACACCCCGAAGCATTTGAAGCGGAGTTACCTGAAAACCATACTGTCCGATCGCCGTATTGTACGTGTCTCCAACGCGCCAGGTGCTGTCTTCAGGAAATTCTACCGCTTTCCATTCCGGCCCCGGAATAGTGCCCCCCACCTCCCCCGGTAAATTTACACCGCTTTCTTCCCCGATACCGAAAAGCTTCATGTATTTTTCGATGTTTTTAATGCCAAGACCTCGCTGTCCTTCAAAACCCCCGCCGATTTCATAAAAATAGACATCTGAAGAAAAGGCAATCGCTCGCCGCATATCGACCGGACCAAGCGCTTTCCAGTCCTTAAAGATGCTGTATTGTCCGGGAGCATAGGGATTCGGCACTTTGATTGAACCGGTGCTTATGATGATTTTCCCCGGGTCAATGACGCCTTGGTCAAGCGCCCCGAGTGCAACGAAGGGCTTCACAATCGAACCGGGGGCATAGAGTCCCGAAACAGCGCGATTAAGAAAAGGCGTAGCGCTATCATTCACGTAGCGATCGATGAGGGCGCTTTCTTTTCCCTCCGCGAGCACGGAGGGGAGATACTCCGGATAACTGGTGAGCGCAAGAAGCTCGCCTGACAGAATATCAATCACCGCTCCGGCACCGCCACGATACCCCTGCTCCTTGGCAGTCGCGGCTAGTATCTCGTAGAGCTTGCGGTTAATGTTCGCGTCGATTGAAAGCGTAACGTCCTCGCCGTCTTTCGGGGGTTCGAGAACCGATTCTGACTGGACCACCCCTTTCGCGTCGGTTTCAATAATTTTTAGACCGTTTTGCCCGCTGAGCCTTTCACCAAGCTCCCTTTCGACACCGTCCTTGCCGATAAAAGTATCCTGAAAGTAGACTCCCGTGTCGTCCTTCTGCGGGTAATTCACAAAGCCGATGACATGGGCATTCCCGGGTACTTCGGCATAGCGGCGCTTAGGAAACTCTTCCTCCGGTGATTGATCGTTCCAAGCCAACTCCATTCCACTGCGGTCATAGATGACGCCGCGTGAGGCAAAGATGACGGAGTGTTTGAGATGATTGTTCTCGCTCAAGTCTGCATAGGCGCTTCCCTCAATAACCTGAAGCGTCCAAATTCTCCAGATGCCGGCAACACTTACGAACACAAAGAAAACTCCAAGCGCAATAAGGGAAAATTTTGACACCGGTTTTTCAAGCTGTCCCTCAAATTGGCTTTTATCAAACAACGGCAGGTTGGTGGAATCAAGAAAAATTTCATCCGGTTCGATTTCATAATTCCATCGGCGCTCAAAAATGGACCGGAGACGTTTTTTGATATCGCGAAACCGCATGACGAGAGTAGTATACCCCGCGAGATACTTATATTTCCATTCACTGAAGCGAACTATTCCCTTTGTGAGAACCTGCACAGGCCAGGGGAAAGGGTGTCTGCCGCTTTTCCTTGCCGAGCACGGCAGCGGCAGAAGCCCGCGCCGAGCAAGAGCAAAAACTGCGCTGGCAGTTTTATGCGTGTTGCTCACAAAGGGAATAGTGAGCGTCCTTTACACCAAAAGCCGCCGATGAACGAGAAAGACCGCAAGAGTCATCAGCACAAAAATACCCGTTGTGAGAAAGGGCAACCCTCCTAAAAACGGGGTGGCGGTCCCATACAAAAGATCCGAGAACAGAGCGCCGAGGAGAACCTCGTAACTCTGATAAAAAAAGAGAAGAAAAACGCCTAGGAGAAGCCACAGCCACCAAGGGAAAATAAAAACGCCGACAAAAAAAAGCGCCGTGACGACTATGCGAGTCGTTCGTCTATAAAGGATTTGCCGGGGGTTTTCTGATCTCCACATATTGAATGGTGTACGGGTCCACGGGGCTCTTGAAAAGAAAAGTCTGGAACGGGTCTGACGGCTCGACGATGACTTTCTCAACTATCGCAAAGAGGCTCGGCTCAATGCCCGGGAGAATAACCGCATCTCCCTCGGTGACAACAACATCGCGCGGCAAGCGTGCTTTAAAATTTCCTCCCCCGCGACTCTCTGCGGATACTTGTATCCCCTCGGCGCCAAGGTGGACGAGTACAATCTGCCCCGGCGTTGAATACAAGCGGACAACCGAAGTATCCGCATACACTCGCTCCAGGGTCCCGATAGGAACTCCTCCGGCAGTTACGAGGTCCTCGGGCGCCACTCCCACTTTAGTACCGGCATCAATGACAAGGGTGTCGTACAAAGAGACATTTGGGCGCGTTAACACGGCGGCAAGGATAAAATCTTTCTTCGGCTCCCGTCCAACGAGACGCTCCAAGTTTTCGTATTCTTCTTGAAGCATCGAGAATATGGCGAGCCGCAGCTTTGCCTCTTGCAATTCCCGCTTTAAGTCGCGGTTTTGGAGTATGAGGTCCTCTTTGGAACGCAGATAATTAAATATGCCGAGAGAGGAAACGGAAGCGGCGTCGCTTCGCCAAAGCGCGCCTCCGAGCGAGTGCAAAACCGCCGGAAAAAAAGACGGGGCAAAAAATTGAACGAGGGCAAGAGTGCCCACGGCAAAGAGGAAGACGCCTCCCACAAACTTCGTAAAAGGATCGGGGGGGCGCTTACTGCGTCGGAGATAATTCATCGTCGCTTTTAATGAGCACGTCCTGATACTCGTCAAAATGCTCAAGGATGATACCAGTGCCGCGGACGACTGCCGTCAAAGGGTCATCCGCGACATACACCGGGAGCTTCAGCACCTCCGAGAGAAGCTCTGGCATGCCTTTAATGAGCGCTCCGCCTCCCACAAGAAATGCTCCCCGTTCCAAGCAATCTGAAAGCATCTCGGGTGGAGTAGTCTCAAGCACCTCTTTAATTGAATCGAGCAGATTATCGATAGATTGCGAAATTGCTTCCCGAACATCGGTATCGGTAATAATCACTTCCCGCGGCAACCCGGTCACAAGGTCACGACCGCGTACGGTGGTTTCAAGAGGTTCCGTACCGCCGAGCACGGCGCATACGGCGATTTTCAACTCCTCGGCTGTTCTTTCACCTACGAGAATTTTAAATTCGCTTCGGATGTAACTTACGATATCGGCGTTCAGGCGGTCTCCCGCAATCCGCACGTTTTTGGACCGCACGACCCCTTTAAGCGAAATGATGGCGACATCGCATGTCCCCCCGCCGATATCGATAACCATGCTGCCAACCGGCTCTTCGATCGGAAGGCGAATGCCGATGGCCGCTGCCATGGGCTCTTCCACGATGTGCACTTCCCGCGCGCCCGCATTGCGAGCCGCGTCGCGTACGGCGCGTGTTTCCACATTCGTTATGCCGGAGGGAATGCCGATGACGACCCGAGGACCGAGTATTTTCTTCGCTCCCTGTTCCGCCCTTTTCAAAAGGTAGGCAAGCATTTCTTCCGTCGCTTCAAAGTCGGAAATGACCCCGTCCACGAGGGGACGGATTGCAATCACGTGCCCGGGGGTCCGTCCGAGCATGTCTTTCGCCTGCGCGCCGACTGCCACCACCCGTCCGGTTTTTTGGTTAACGGCGACCACTGAAGGCTCATTGAGCACAATGCCTCGGCCGCGCAAATATACCAGGGTGTTAGCCGTACCGAGGTCAATACCGATATCATTGGAAAAAGCGCCGTAGATTTTTTGTAGAAATCCTTTAAACATACAAGCCCTGACTTACAATCAACAACTTACCATTGATGAGAGCCGTTCACGATAACGAAAACAATTCTTTCTCGGAAACCATGCGCGAAACGCCCCCTGCCCGCTCGGCTAGCTCGATGCCTCCTGCTTCCAGAGTCTTTTGACTCACGATTGCCCGATACGGGATACCCAGAAGGTCGGCATCGGCAAATTTCTGCCCGGCACTCATGTCGCGGTCGTCATAGAGGACCGAGACACCGTGCCGGGAAAGCTTACCATAGAGCGCTTCTGCCGACTCTTTGACCTTTTCTCCTGCAATGGCGACAAGATGCAGGGCAAAGGGTGAAAGCGTCTTTGGCCACCGGAGTCCCTTCTCGTCGGAGAGAGCTTCCGCAACCGCGCCCATAAGCCGGGAGAGTCCCAAGCCGTAGCAACCCATAAGCACCGGTTTTTTGCCGCCCGTTTCATCGGTAAACGCAAGCTCGAGCGGCTCGGAAAAACGGTTTCCCAGTTTGAAAATATTTCCAACCTCGATTGCCCGTACCTCCTCAAGCTCATGCTTATCGAGATTGAGGTCCAAAAGCACTTCGTCCGTATACACTTCCCGATTGACGGCAAGTTCCCGCTCACGATGAAGATAGATAGTGTCTTCACCGGCGTCACAGAGCATTTGGAATTCATCGCTGTACTTGCTGAAGGAGCCGCCGGAAGCAAACGTGCGGAATGTCCTCTCTCCAATGCCGGCGCGTGAAAAAATATTCTTATAAGCCTCTGCCGCCCGTTCATGGAACGAATCGAGCTCTTCTGGCGTCCGAACAAATGAATACATGTCCTTCATCATAAACTCCCTGCCGCGCAGGAGCCCCGATTTTGCCCGAAGTTCGTTCCGAAATTTCGTTTGGATTTGATATATCGCCTTGGGCAAATCGCGATAAGAAGAAATGTGCTCGGTTAAAAGAGCGGTGAGCGGTTCCTCATGCGAGTGGCCAAGTCCGAGCTCGGTGCCGTCACTTAGTTTTGTTTTGAACCAATTGTCGACAACGGAGTCGTCCCACCGCCCTGTCTTTTTCCAAAGTTCCGGGTTTTGGAGTCCCGAGAGGAATACTTCCTGCCCGCCAATCGCGTTCATCTCCTCGCGAATGATTACCGCAATGTTATTGAGAACACGAAGTCCCAAAGGCAGAAACGAATACACACCGGCCATCTCTTTGTGGATATAGCCAGCGCGAACAAGAAGTTCCGCGTTTTTAGAAACTTCGCCCTTTGGGGCTTCTCTTCTGGTTTTAGTAAACAACTCGCTTTGCCGCATATTAAAGTATTCTAACGCACCAGCGTATTGTTACAACGTTTGAACTCTCCCTGTTGTCCTCAGAGGAAAACCGTGGTATATTGGCGTTACCGGTATGTTCGACTATTTTGAAGATTTGCGGAATATTCTTTTCTTCAGTATGGCTGCTTTTCTTGTCGTCATGGTGATTGAGGGAGTTATCTAGCTTCCAAAAAGAAAACATCCGCCGCAAATTCTGCGGCGGATGTTTTCTTTTTACTCACGTTATGAGGTCACTAACTTAACGATATCGTGATACGTAACCGCGAGCATCAGAAGTATCAGTAAAATAAATCCGACCGCATTTACTGTATTGGCGATGGCGGGTTTTATCGCCGAACCCTTCATCGCCTCAATAATGACAAAAAGGAATCGTCCCCCGTCGAGCGAGGGGAACGGAAGAAGATTAATAACGGCAAGATTCACGGAGATGAGTGCGGTAAAGCTCAGGAGATATATAAAGCCGAGTGCCGAAGCGTCTCCAACTAAGCCAACGATCCCGACTGGTCCGGTAATTTGCGAAAAATCTCCCGCACCGGCGAGTGCTTGCACGACAAAGTGGTATAAACCGACAACCGTACCCCGAAGAAGCCCCCCCGTCGCTTGTGCTCCTTCAATGAGAGCAAGCGGAGGCGGAAGCGTGAGAGTTCCCACCACTCCCATAGCAATGCCGATTGCAGGCACTTCGGGCTCATTTGCAATAACTCCGACTTTAGGCTGAACCGTGAATTTTTTCTGCCTATCGTCGCGAGACACCAAAACGGTGACATCTTCTTTCCCGTGCGCGCTCACAAACGCCGCAACATCCTCTGGTTTTTCAGGACGGACGGAAAATTGCCCCACAGAAAGTTCTTGTATGCTATCTCCAAGTAAAAACCCCGCCTTTTCTGCCGGAGAGTCCGGGAGCACACTTGTAGTAACAAGGCGGACATCAGTGAGCGTGTGTCCTTCTGTCTGTTCAAGGGCGGTCGGCATGCCGATGGTAAAACCCAAAGAAAGCAGGAGCCACGCAAGAATAATATTGCCGAAAACACCGGCAACCAATACCGCCAACTGGACAATTTTCGGTTTATGAATGAAACTGCGCGCGGCGTCAGGACCGGAGAGTGCCGCTTCGCTCGGATCCTCGCCGAATATTTTTACGAAACCGCCAAGCGGAAGAGCATTCACACTGTAGAGCGTCTCTCCGCGCTTCCGTCCGAATAAACGCGGGGGGAAACCAATGCCAAATTCGTCCACGCGGATTCTGGCCCATTTCGCCACGAGAAAGTGCCCGAATTCGTGCACGAGAATAAGCGCAACGAGAATCGCAAGAAAAAGAATAACTGTCATGGATAGTGATTAGGTTACAGTGATTAGGTTATAGAAATACATTTCATATCTAAAAACTAATCACTAGCCCCTAAAACCTAACTAGTAATCTCTTGCTCTTTCCGCTTCGCGGCGGCTTCAAGTTTTTCATCTCCTTCCCCGATAATTTTTTCCATTTCTTCCTTATAGCGGAACTTTTCATCCTTGCTAAGCTCACTCCCCCGCTCTTTCTCCTGAATATCGCTCCACACTTTATCCCGCTCACCGCGAAGCGCTCTTCTTGCTTGCTCAAGTTTCTCTTTTAGCACTTTGACAAGCGAGGCGCGCCGCTCGGAAGTAAGTTCCGGAAACATAACTCTTAGCCCGCGGTCATCGATTGCAACGGAGAGACCAAGATTCGATATGACAATCGCCTTCTCAATTTGCTTGACCTGTGAGGAGTCCCAAGGGCTGATCCGAAGCGTCCGCGCGTCTTCGACAACAATGGCGGCAACTTGATTAATCGGCAATTTTGAACCGTATGATTCCACAAAAACACCGTCAAGAAGCGCGGGAGTGGCGCGCCCGGTACGGATACCTTGATACTCTTTGGTGAGCCACAGTTGCGTCTCGGAGACTTTCTGCTTAAGCGGTGCGAAATTATAGACCATCGTAAGTATCTTATTTCGCGGGCGCCATAAGCGCAAGGTGCTCAAGGAGCATTTTAAGGAGCGCTCCGGTGTCCCCCGCGTATCCCCGCACCTTCTGAATTTCCTCGAATATCCGTGCCCGACCGGGGAAAGAAAGACTCCCGGGAGCATACAGTTCCCTCTCAAGAGCATCCAGGAAAGAAATAACCGAGTGTTTATCCTTCATCTCAAGCATTTTTTTAACGAGATCCATGCGTTTACCCGGGACTGCTTTCAAGAACGCCTTCGCCAGTTCGCTCGATTTATTCTCCTTGAAGTGAGTAAGAACTTGAAGACGGGAGCGGAGCGTCGGCAGAAGCACTTCTGCGGAGCGCGTGATGATAAAAAAATGCGTGCTTGGGTTCGGTTCCTCAAACAATTTTAAAAACGCATTTTGCGCTTCGCGCGTTATAAAGTGAAAGGCGATGATAAAAATTTTTCGCGTGCCGGCAACTGGCTTGAGGCTTTCGAGATTTTTGATATAGCGTCCTTCATCAATACCGAACGTTTCGTATTCAAAAACAAGCACATCGGGATTCCCTCGCGATGAAATGCCAAGTTCCTTCTCAATAAAACCAAAAAGCTCCGGCACAATGATGTCCCGATCCCCCTCAACAAGATAGGCGTGGTGGAGCACCCCGCCTCGCTTAAAATTTTTCGTAAGCTCTTCCACCACTCCATAATAGCAAACCCCCGCCCGCGCGTACG
>Ga0209542_10001792_pt1 | contig 49884 bp, 46 predicted proteins | sample RifCSPhighO2_01_FD_184028 | JGI IMG/M metagenome (GOLD analysis project Ga0209542, IMG submission 184028) | Soil microbial communities from Rifle, Colorado - Rifle CSP2_plank highO2_0.1 (SPAdes) (version 2) | ecosystem: Environmental > Terrestrial > Deep subsurface > Rock core/Sediment ...
TCCTGGTGTCGGTTGAGTCGTATGGCTCACGTGTCCCGCTTAAAAACGTTACTTCTGTTTCCATCGAAGACTCGAAAACACTGCGTATTGCTCCTTGGGATAAATCTCAAGTTAAAGACATCGAGAAAGCTATTTTAGCTTCTAATTTAGGTTTATCGGTAGCGACAGATGATGCGGGCATTCGAGTTATTTTCCCCCAGCTGACAACCGACACCAGGAAAACCCTTGTGAAAGTTCTGAAAGAAAAATTGGAAGAAGCTCGAATTACAGTGCGTCGAGAGAGAGAATCAGTTTGGGATAAAATCCAAGCAGAAGAAAAAGCAGGAAAAATGACCGAGGATGATAAATTTCGAGCCAAGGAAGATTTGCAGAAAATAGTAGATGAAGCGAATAAAAGTTTAGAAACCATTTTTGAAAAGAAAGAGCGTGAAGTGATGGGCTAAATATATGAATATTTTAATTTTTCTTGTAATTTTATTAGTGCTGGTTTTAGTCCATGAATTCGGACATTTTTTTTCGGCTAAGAAATTCGGCATTCGAGTTGATGAATTCGGTTTTGGCTTTCCGCCTAAGATTTTCGGAATAAAAAGGGGGGAAACGGAATATAGCATAAATGCGCTACCTTTCGGAGGCTTTGTAAAAATATTTGGAGAAAATCCGGATGAAGAAAACACAAACGGTCCCGATAAAGAAAGAAGTTTTATAAACAAGCCGAAATGGCAACAAGCCATAGTTCTTTTCGCCGGAATTTTTGCCAATTTTTTGCTAGCTTGGTTTTTATTTTCTTTCGGATTAATGTCCGGGCTTCCAATGTCAACCAGTAACGAAATAAAAGGAAGTGCATTTAGCGATGTAAATTTAGTGGTTGTTTCTGTTCTGCCTTCGTCGCCGGCTGAAGTAGTGGGGCTGAAACCTTGGGATAAAATAGTTTCAGTCAAAAGCGGGGACGGTTTCGTCGCTGATATCAACCCAGAAACTCTGAAATCTTTTATAACTTATCACGGGGGTCAAGAAGTTGAAATCGGTTATTTGCGAGGAGAAGATGTGGGAGAAATAAAACTAATTCCGACCGTAGCTAGCTCCGGAGGTAACCCGGCCATAGGCATTGCCATGGACCAGATAGGCTTAGCAAAATTGCCTGTTTTAACGGCGTTTTACGAAGGAGGTAGATTGACCTGGTCTGTTACCAAAGGCACTGCCGTGGGGCTTTATACGCTTATTTTAGAGGGCATACGAGGCAAAGGAAGCTTTGCTTCGGTTACTGGGCCTGTTGGTTTGGTGGGTATTGTGGGAGAGGCTTATAAGTTTGGCTTTGCTTACTTGATGTCTTTCACCGCGCTTATTTCCATAAATCTGGCCATTATAAATTTAATCCCTTTTCCTGCTCTTGATGGAGGTAGATTATTTTTCCTTCTGATAGAAAAAATCAAAGGTTCGCGTATTTCTCCGGGGGTTGCCAATATTGCCAACATGGCTGGGTTCTTTATTCTGATTGCTTTAATGCTTCTTGTTACTTATCACGACATAGCGAAGTTACTATAGGGTTATGAAGAAAATAAAAATAATCCACGAAGTTCGGGCGGTAAAGAATAAAAGGGAACTGGCAAATATAATTAAGGCGCAGAGAATCAGCGAACAAGTGTTGCGACAGGTGGTGGCAAAGTTAAAAACAGGAGTTTCTGAAATTCAAATTGCCAATTTAATTAAAAAGTTTTTCATTAAGCACAGAGTACACATACTTTCTTTTCCGCCGATAGTTTCTTTCGGCAGAAACACCGCCAACATTCACCATGAACCCGGAAAGACTAAGTTAAAAGTGGGGGACATTGTCATGTTTGATTTCGGATGTACGGTAAATCACTATTGCTCGGATATGTCCCGCACTTTTTTCTGGGGCGGGCCTAGCTTGAAGCAAAGAAAAATTTATCAGAGCGTTTTGGAAGCACAAAATAGGGCAATTAGAAAGTTGCAAAAGGGAGAGAAAAAGGCAAAGGTAATAGACAGGGTGGCACGAGGGTTCTTGAATAAAAAGTTAGGTAGAAGCAAGTTTCCCCACGGGCTGGGGCACGGAGTGGGTACAGTCATCCATGAATGGCCAAATTTCAAACCGACAAGCGAAGATGTCTTACCCGTTGGCTGTGTGATGACGATTGAGCCGGGGATATATTTAAAAGGTTTCGGCGGAGTACGTATTGAAGACATGGTTTTAATTACAAAAAATGGTTGCAAGAATTTAACCCATTTTCCCAAAGACTTAAAAAGTGTTACACTCTAGGAATGAAGAGCACGAAAAAACTGAAAATCGGGGTACTTTTTGGCGGAAAATCTGCTGAACATGAGGTGTCTGTAAATTCGGCTCGAAATATAATTAAAGCTTTAGAAAAAAACAAGTATCAAATTATACCCATTAAAATAAGCAGGAAGGGGAAATTTAATTTTCCTTCCTTGGCAAAAGTTGATGTAATTTTCCCGGTTCTCCATGGCCCTTTCGGCGAAGACGGTATTATGCAGGGAGTTTTTAAAGAAATGGAAAAACCTTTCGTGGGGGCGGGGGTGCTTGGTTCCGCAGTGGGCATGGACAAAGATGTGATGAAAAGACTTCTCCGAGAAGCTGGGATTCCGATCGGAAAATTTGTTACTTTCCAAGATGGGGAGAAGATTAGTTTTGAAAAATTAAAGAAAAATCTAGGATTACCGCTTTTCATCAAACCAGCCAATATGGGTTCTTCTGTTGGAATTAGTAAAGTAAAAAATAAAAAAGAATTTAGTGGGGCCGTTAGAAAGGCATTTAAATTTGACACAAAAATTATTATTGAAGAATTTATTAAAGGGAAAGAGGTTGAGTGTTCAGTTTTGGGAAATGAGAATCCCGTGGCTTCTCTGCCGGGTGAAATTATTGCCAATCAGGAATTTTATTCCTACGAGGCCAAGTATGTAGATGAAGGTTCTGTAGTAGAAATACCGGCAAAATTACCAAAACATATAATAAAGAAAATTCGTGAGACCGCAGTTAAAACATTCAAGGTTCTCGGTTGCGAGGGCTTGGGGCGAGTGGACTTTTTCATAAAGAAGAACGGGCAAGTTCTAGTAAACGAAATAAATACCATTCCCGGATTTACTAACATAAGCATGTATCCGAAATTATGGGAAGCAAGTGGAATTCCACTTTCTCAACTTCTCGACATATTGATTAATCTGGCGTTAGAGCGTTTTAATAAAGAAAAAAAACTAAAAACCACGTTCAAATAAAATTTATGAGAAACAACCAGCCAATTGGGGTTTTTGATTCGGGGGTAGGGGGGCTTTCGATACTCCGAGAGCTTGAAAAGTTGCTACCAAAAGAGAATTTTATTTTCTTTGCCGATCAAAAAAATGTGCCCTATGGAGAGAAAAGTAAAAAAGAACTTAATAAATTTATGGTTAATGTAGTAGATTACTTGGTTGGGAAACACAATATTAAAATGTTCGTCATTGCTTGCAACACCGCCACTTGTTACACCATCAAAGAACTTCGTGAACGCTATGATATTCCTCTAGTCGGTACAGAGCCCGCCATCAAGCCTGCTACACTTGGTACCAAAACAGGCACCATCGCCGTCATCTCGACTCCCGCTACGTCGAAAAGCAAAACCATAAAAAAACTCATTCGTGATTATGGAGATGGAATAACAGTGATGAACATCGGTTGTCCAAATTTAGAAAACACAGTAGAGAAGGGAAGCATAAATAATCCCGAAGTTCATAAACTTCTAAGAAAATATTTAGAAGTTGTAAAAAATTCCAAAGCAGACCAGCTGGTTCTCGGATGTACGCACTATCCTTTTTTACGCAAAGCGATAGGGAAGATTTTAGGGCGAAAGATTGAATTGGTGGATTCGGGAAAGGCGATTGCCAGGCGAACAAAGGGTCTATTAAAAACGCATCAAATTGGAAACAAAGGAAAAAGAGAAGCAACCTATTTTACAACGGGTGATGTAAAAAAATTTGAAAAAGTAGCAAGCAAACTCCTAAAGCATAAGGTGTTTGCAAAAAAAGTTATTTTGTAATAGTATGTGGCTATGTCCCAAGAAAGACTCATAAGGCTAGCTTGCCCTTCCTGCAAAAAGATAAATTACTGGACCAGTAAGAACAAAAAGCTTGTCGAGAAAAAAATAGAACTGAATAAATTTTGTAAATGGTGTAAGAAAAAGACAAAGCACAAGGAAAGCAAGAAGTAATTTCTCTTTTCTATTTGTTCTGTTATAATTGCCTTGCAATACTATGTTAAAAAAGGGCGATTAGTTAAGTGGTATAACTTCGGTCTCCAAAACCGATGTCGGGAGTTCGATTCTCTCATCGCCCGCTATGGAAGAAAAAATTAAAAACTTGGAAAACGAAATCGAAATAATAAAACAGAGAAATGCCAAGGTTGAAGCCGATAAAGCTTGGGAGGTTAGCTATTTCCGAGTTTTTCTTATTTCAGCAGTTATTTATATAGTTGCGGTTAAATTTTTATATTTTATCGGTACTGAAAATTATTTTTTAAACGCTCTCGTTCCAACAATGGGATATTTTCTTTCTGTTCAGTCTCTGCCATTTATTAAAAAATGGTGGATTAAAAATTTTATAAAAAATAAATAACACTAGGCGCTCGGTACGCATATTTCTTGATACGTACCGAGGCTAGTTTGTGAAGATTTTTCGCGTGATGAGGAAACTTGCAGATGCCAGGATTGTTCTGACCGCCAGGAGCGCAGTCCAATCTCTGAAATGCAACTGTTCGACGAACACCACAACCAACCACACACTGGCAACGAAGTATCCCACAGCTAATCCCAGAAACTGAAGTGATTGTCTGGGAATAGTCCTAATTTTCTTCTCTTGGAACGCCCAAAACTTCTGTAAAACGAAGTTCAGCCCAGCGCTCAAGAGAAGAGCCACCATTGTGGCCCATTCGTATGACATCCCTCCAGTTCTAGTGAGTGTGAGAAAACTACCATAAAACACAACTGTTGCCGGGAGTCCCCCGACTAGGAACCTACCAATCTGCAGTGAGGTTTTCAAAGTCTCCTCCTCTCGTTGGGGATTTTGTCGGTTTTTGTTCTAATTCCTTTTTCAGACTACTACGTATTATTTAAAAAAGCCAGGTTTAATTTTCATTAAACATTGTTTCATAATTTCGTTGTTTAGTGTATTATTGATTACCGCCCCAATGCCACATCTTTTTAACATTGAATTTCTTATTACTTCTTACGGATATTTAGGGGTTTTTATCGTAGTTTTTTTAGAATCTAGTATATTTTTTGCTCTACCTGGAGACAGTCTGCTTTTTACTGTAGGTATTTTAGCGTCAAGTGGTTTTTTAAATATTTTTTTATTAATCTTTGGTATTTTTTGTAGCACTTTTTTGGGAGGTATCTTTGGGTACTATATAGGTATCAACCTAGAAAAGCTTCGCCGTTTCTCATTTTGGAGAAGAATACTGAAAGAAGAGCATATAAATAAAACTCACAATTTTTTTGAGAAGCACGGAAAATCAGCTGTTATTTTATCACGCTTTGTGCCGATAGTGCGCACATTTACGCCAGTAGTGGCCGGAGTAGCAAAAATGAATTATGTTTCATTTATTAAATATAGTTTAGTGGGATCAACCCTATGGTCTGTTACAATAACGTCTGCTGGTTATTTATTAGGAGAAAATTTTCCTTTTATAAAAAACTATATGCCCTTTGCTATACTTTTAGTAGTCTTTCTTTCAATACTACCAATAGTTTTTGAAGTAATACGAGGAAAACGCAAGTCTTAGAGTTTTTCCTTTATATATTTTTCAATATTCTTGTATTCTTTTCCGTCAAACCATTTAATCTGTTTATCACGCTTAAACCAAGTCATCTGTCGCTTTGCATATTGTATGGTTTTTGTAATTACTTTTTCTGGTGTTGGTTTGTAATATTCAAAACCAAATTTTTTTAATCTTTCATCCGATACACCAAGAGACTTTAATTTTTTAATTTCTTTTAAAAGCCCCGCCTCGAACATTTCTCGAACTCTTTTCTCTACTTTTTTTTGCAGTTTCGGAGCAGGGAAGTAGAGTCCTATTTTTACGAATTTATACAGAGGTTCAACCTCTGTAATTTTAGGAACTTTGCCCAGAGTTTTAGCAATTTCAATCGCCCTGATTAATCGCACTTTATTTTTTGAATCTATATTACTTGCTCGTTTTTTATCCAATATTTTTAAGATATCAAAAAGTTCTTCGGTTGTTTTTTTATTTAGTACTTTGCGTAATTTTTGATTCGGAGGCACCCGAGGTAGAACGATGCCTTTGGTTATCGCATCAATATAAAATCCCGTGCCACCACAAATGATCGGTACTCTTCCGCGCGCCAAGATTTCTTTTATTTTTTTTTCCGCTAATTTTTTATATTCTACGACAGTAAATTGCTTTTTGGGATTTGCAACATCTAGCAAATGATGGGGTACGCTCTCCATTTCTTTTTTTGTGATTTTACCTGTGCCGATATCAAGTCCCTTATAAACTTGTCTGGAATCGGCGGAAATTATTTCTCCCTTTATTTGCTTGGCAATTTTTACCGCCAGAGCACTTTTGCCCGTGGCAGTCTGGCCTAAAATCACTATAACTTTCTGCATTGCTTTAATCTTGAGTTGATTTAACTTTTGCTCCAATGCTATTGAATCTTTGAGCCATGTTTTCGTATCCGCGATTTATCATATAGACGTTGCGAAGTACAGACTTGCCATTGCCAGCCAACATGGCAAGCATAATCACAACAGACGGCCTTAGAGCTGGGGGACACATTACTTGGGCAGATTTCCACTCTGTAGGTCCATTTACGAACACTCTGTGCGGGTCGGCCAGAAGCACGTTTGCTCCCAGGCGGTTTAACTCTGTAAGATATATGGCTCTGTTTTCGTAAACCCAATCATGAATCAATGTTTGGCCACTTGCGCAAGCCGCAATAAGTCCGAAAAAAGGAAGATTGTCTATGTTTATTCCCGGGTACGGTCGAGATTCTATTTTATCTTCCAGGGCTTCCAGCTTCGATGGCAAAACAAGAATGTCGGCTAAATCAGTATATTTATTTCTTGCCTTATAGCTTCTTAAAATTTTAAACTTCAAGCCCATTTTTTTTAACTTATAAAGCTCAAGTTCAAGAAAGTCTATCGGGCATCTGGTGATTTCAAGTTTAGACTTGGTGACGATAGCAGCTGTAATCCACATCATGGATTCGATGGGGTCTTCGCTGTTGTAATATACTATATTTTTATTTACCGCCCCCTTGATTCCATGTATTGTGATGGTGGTAGTGCCGATGCCTTCAATTCTTACTCCCAATTTTTCCAAGAAAAAACATATTTCTTGCACTTGATAATTTGAACTGGCAAATTTAATCGTCGTTTTGCCGGGGATTAAAGCGGAGGCGGTTAGGAGGTTCTCGCAGGCGGTGTCACCGGATTCATACATTATTATTTCTCCCGGTTTTAATTTTTGATGACTTATTTTATAAGTTTTATTTGTAACTTTTGTTTCAACCCCCAATTCCTCCAGTCCGTAAATATGGGCGCTAACAGTTCTTTTTCCGAGCTTGCAACCCTGTGCATGGGGCAGAGAAAAAGATTTTAAACTATGAATCAGGGGTCCAGCAATCATGATGACACTTCTGGTTTTAAGAGCGGAACTCTTGTTTAAGTTAGCCATCTCGAATTTCTTTGGAACAACAACTTCTATGCTATGGGGGGCAATCCATTTTACACTCACTCCGATACTTTCCAACACTTCTATCATTCTGAAAACTTCTTCAATGCGAGAAATGCCATGGAGGGTGGTTTTTCCTTTATTTAAAAGAGAGGCGCACAAAAGTCCAACCGAGCCGTTCTTGGACGCATTGGTTCTGATGGTACCTTTCAATTTTCTACCTCCCGTTATTTCAAAATTTTCTATTTTCCCATTCATATTTATTTAATATTCCATTTAGTGCCCAGGGAGAGAATCGAACTCTCATGATGTTGCCATCAATAGATTTTGAGTCTATCGCGTCTACCAATTCCGCCACCTGGGCATCTTTGCTTAGGCGCTCATGCATATTACTTTAATTTTGGGCAAAAATCAATGCTTCTTTTTTAAAAAATATGCTAAAATGTTTTCATGTCCACTCTATATTCCAATTCAATTTTCTGGATTGACACCGATAAAGTAAAACCCAACCCCTACCAACCAAGGCGGGATTTTGACGAGGCGCGCCTAGAGGACCTGGCTCAATCCATTAAGCAATATGGAGTACTACAACCACTCACAGTTTCTAGGCTAGAAGTGGAAAAAGAAAATGGGGGCATTGTGACCGAATATGAATTAATTGCAGGAGAACGCAGGCTTCGAGCTGCTAAGCTCGCAGGGGTATCCCAAGTACCAGTTATTATTAGAGTGGGGGATACATCCATGATGAAGTTGGAGCTTGCAATTATTGAAAACCTACAACGAGAGGATTTGAATGCTGTTGATAGAGCTCGTGCTTTTTTTCAATTGACTAGTGAGTTTAAATTTACTCACAATGAAGTTGCAAAAAAGGTGGGAAGGAGCAGGGAATACGTTTCCAACACTTTGCGAATTTTAGTGCTCTCGGAAGAAATTTTAAAAGCTTTAGCGGAAGGTAAAATTACAGAAGGTCACACTCGACCAATTTTAATGCTAGCAGACCATCCAGAAGAACAGATTGTATTGTTCAAAGAAATTTTATATAAGAAAATTACAGTTCGCGAAGCAGAAAAATTAGCAAGAAAAATAGCCTACGATCGTGTACGTAAAAAAGAATTTATGGCAGACCCAGAGATTGTTGAACTAGAAGAAGAATTTCAGGAAAAATTAGGTACTCGGGTGCACATAGATAGACGTGAATTAGGTGGGCAAATAAAAATAGATTTTTTCTCCACTGAGGATTTACGTGAGATTTTAAATTTAATTAACAAGGAGGGTAATCAAGAAAATAGAGGAGAAGTACCTGCGCATGCAAGTATGCTGGAAAACCATATCGCCAAAAATGAATTAGCAAGCGAGGAAAGTGAAACAGAGCAAGTGCCTGTTGATGATAGAACACCAAACGAGATAAAAGAAGACGAAGAAGACTTATATAATATTTCTAATTTCAGTGTTTAAGAACGGCCAAAAGACATTAATTTAGCGAGTAAACTATTTTTTTCAAGATAAGACTTTATGTGTTTTTTAGCAAGTGAAGTTTTTGTGTGTTCTAGCCATTTACTAGAAGGATTAGATGTATCTTTTTTAATAATTTCTACAATATCTCCATTTTTTAATTTTGAAAAGATTGGGGACATTTTACCATTCACTTTTGAACCAAAAACATGGTTGCCAATGTCCGAATGTATAGAATAAGCAAAGTCTATTGGAGTTGAATCTTCGGGTAGGTCTACTACATCTCCCTTGGGGGTGAAAATAAAAATACGATCATTGAAAAAATCCATCTTAAGGTGCTCAATAAAACCACTTGGTTCACCTGGAACGTAATTTACGTTTTTTAGTTCTTCAATCCATTGAAATTTTAATTTATGACTTCCTGTTTCTTTCTTCTTGTTATTTTCTTTGTAAGAAAAATGTGCGGCTATACCATAATCTGCTTCAGCGTGCATTTCCTTTGTTCTTATTTGTATTTCTGCAATCGCTCCCGAACCAGTAAAGATAGTAGTATGAATGGAGCGATAACCATTTGGTTTGGGAATTGCGATATAATCTTTTATTCTACCTGGTAATGGATTCCAGATAGAGTGCACAAGTCCCAAAATTCTATAACATTCTTCAACAGTATCAACCACGACACGAAGAGCCACAATATCATAAATTTTCTCTATATCCATGTCGTATTTTTTTAATTTTTTATACAAACTATATTTATGTTTTATACGGTAATTAATTTCAATAAATTTTATTTTATTTTTCTTTAATTCCTTTTTTAGTTCAGCGCTTATTTCTGCAAGATTTTTTTCATAAGATTCTTGTTTTTCTTTTATTATTTGTTCTATTTTTGCGAATTCTTCAGGGTATGCATGGGGAAAAGCAGCGTCTTCTAATTCTCCCTTGAGTTTTCCCATTCCGAGACGGTTAGCCAATGGCGCATAAACTTCAATTGACTCTATGGCAATTCTTTTCCTTTTGTCTTCTCGTACGAATTCCAGAGTTTGAAGATTGTGTAACCTATCAGCAAATTTTATTACCACTACACGCAAATCGTTTGTCATGGCAACGAAAAATTTACGAAGACTTTCCACGTGCCGTTCATGTCCACGATATTTAAGGGTTCCCAACTTTGTTACTCCCTTAACTAAGAAAACTATATCTTCTCCAAATTCTTTTTCTATTTCTTTCTCTGTGGTTTTCGTATCTTCTAAAACATCATGCAGAAGTCCTGCGATAATGGTTCTGGCATCCATTCCGAGCCTAGCAAGAGTTTTCGCAGTTTCAAAAACATGAACAAAGTATGGATCCCCACTTAGTCTTTTTTGTCCTTCGTGCGCGCGTTTTGCAAATTCATAGGCTTTGGCTATAAGTTCTTCATCCTTCTTATTGACCCCACTGGGAACAAGGTTTGTTATGTCTTTATGGGTTTCCATATATGGATTATAACATTATTTATTTTTATTCAATTTTCTTGATTTTGTGAGGATTGTGCTGGGGACAAGCTTTATTAGAACAGCGTTCAGGAATTGTTTTCGTACCCTCCATTATTAGACTTCCGCAATCTTTACATACACTTCCAGTCGGCTTTGCTTTTATTGCAAATTTACATTTAGGATAATTTGAGCAAGAATAAAAAATTCCGAATCGCCCCCGACGCTCTGAAATATCTCCTGTTTTACATGTAGGACACGATACTCCAGTTCTCTTTTTAGCCTCATCTGCTTCGTCTGATTTTATAAATTTACATTTAGGATATCGAGAACAAGAAATAAAAGTGCCGGTGCCATCCCGCCTTTCTCGAACTATTAATTTCCCACCTCCGGATTTAACTTTCTTTTCGCCACACTCTGGACACATTTCACCAGTTTCTTTCGGACCCTGAAGTTCTGTCCCATCTAGCATCAGTGCTCCATCACAATCAGGATATTTTGAACAAGAGTAAAATTTACCCGCCCGAGAGAGTTTGATAATCATTTTTGCACCACACTTTGGGCATTTTATATTCTCGGGTGCATCTCCCAAGTTTGTGGCTTTTTCTAATTTTTCTTTTAATTTAACTTCCTTTAAAAAGGGTCCATAAAAATCTTTTAGGGTTTTCTTGTAGTCACGTTCACCCCTAGAAATTTCATCTAACTCATTTTCCATCTCAGCAGTAAAAGTATCTGAAATATAATTTGCAAAATGTTTTTCCAGAAAGTCTGACACAACTTCACCAACGTCTGTCGGAAAAAGTGTTTTACCTTCTTTCTTTACATATCCGCGGTCTTCAATCGTTCTCATAATAGATGCGTAGGTTGAGGGTCTACCGATGCCCCTTTGTTCAAGTTCTTTAATCAGTCCTGCTTCGCTATATCTGCCCGGTGGTTCGGTAAATTTTTCCTCGCTTTTTAAATCAAGTAATTTAAGTTCTTCTCCGACATTACATTTGGGCAACTCAACATCATCACCGCGAGCAGTAGAGTCTACTTTGAGCCAGCCGGGGAAAAGCAAGCGAGAACCCGTGGTTGTAAAATCTGGAAATTCTAAATTTTTATCTTTTTTAAGAATAAATGCAATTGGTGGTAATGAATCTTTTTTCAAATATTGTTCTAAGGTTGCGCTTATTTTAGTTTTTAATAGTTTAGCATCGGTCATTTGGGAAGATACGGCACGTTCCCAAATTAATCTATATAGTCTGTCTTGGTCGTCGTTTCCAATAATAAGATTTTCTACATGAGTAGGACGAATTGCTTCGTGGGCTTCTTGGGCATTCTTTGATTTAGTTTTATAAATTTTTGCTTCGGCATATTCTGACCCATATTTGTTTTTAATAAAAGAAATAATTTGTGCTTGGGCGGACGTTCCCAAATTTGTACTGTCAGTTCTCATATAGGTAATATGTCCGGCCTCATAGAGTTTCTGCGCTATTTGCATCGTTCGAGAAGGGGAGTAACCCAAACGCGAGCTTGCAGTTTGTTGCAGTGTAGAAGTGGTGAAGGGAGCACGAGAAGAACGTTTTTGCTCGGATTCTTTAACTCCATCTATCACCCAAGTACCGGTGTTGCCAAGAGAAAGAATTTTCTCAACTAATTTTTCGTCCCGAGGCTCTTCGTTGCATTCTAAGGTCAGTTTGTCATTATTCTGTGTTTCGAATAACCCAAAGATTCTCCAATATTTTTCTGGAACGAAGGCACGTATTTCACGCTCACGCTCCATTATTATACGAAGCGCAGGAGACTGAACACGTCCGGCAGAAAGCCCATAACGCACTTTTTTCCAAATAAGCCCCGAGAGGTCATAACCAACAAGTCGGTCAAGTACTCGGCGAGCTTCTTGGGCTTTACGTAAATTAGTATCAATTCCCCGCGGATGCTCCAGGGCTTCTTGTACCGCTTCTTTCGTAATTTCATAAAAAGCCACCCTTTGAATGGGCGCTTTTATATTTTTTTCTTCCTTCAAAAGTTCCTCTACATGCCAAGCTATGGCTTCTCCTTCGCGGTCGGGGTCGGTGGCAAGCAAGACCGAAGTTGCTTTTTTTGCTAGAGTCTGAAGTTCATGGACAACTTTTTCTTTTCCTTTAGAAATTTCATAATGCGGAATAAATCCGCCCTCTATGTCTATTGCTTGTTTATTTGATTTTGGCAAATCGCGAATATGCCCGACTGATGCACGGACAGTAAATTCACCTTCGAGATATTTCTCAATGGTTTTTGCTTTTGATGGCGATTCAACAATTATTAATTTCACAACTTGTTAAGTATTACACGAAATATAATTTTTTTGCAAATTAGGCCAACTTTATTTCTCCAGATATTTTTCTGTTGAAAAATTCTGTTGAGCTCGCCTCGCACCGTCGTACTCCGGCCTTGCGATTAGGTATTTAACATAATCTCACCCAATTCTTCTTTTATCAATTCCTTAATCTCCATCACTGTGAGTAGAGCTTGAGCGTCCGGCACACTCATCTTCATCGCGCGAATTAAATCGTCCCGTGGCACCGGTTCACGAAGTAAACTTACAACTCTTTTTTCTTCCGGAGATAAGTCAGAGAAAAGTTTGGCCTGTTTTTCTTCTTCTTTTTCTTTTTCAAAACCAAGCGCCTCTAAAACATCTTCTGCGCAAGTAATTGGCGTGGCGCCAAGACGTAGAAATCTGTTTGTACCTTTTGAATTACTTGAAAAAATAGACCCCGGCACCACCAGAAGGTCACGATTGTACTCCGTGGTAAGTCTCGCAGTAATGAGTGTGCCTGATTTTTCTTCGGCTTCTATTATAAGTGTAGCCTTAGAAATACCCGCCATCAGTCTATTTCTTTTAGCGAAGCTCCACAGAGTTGCCTTAAAGTCTGGTTCAAATTCTGAAATTAAACATCCACCACTTTTTACTATCTCTTCTGCCAGCTTCACATTGGTCTTGGGATACATCGCCGAAGGAGAAAGACCTGAACCAGGGAAAACCAAGGTTTTCAACCCCACCGAGAGGGCCTTTTTGTGCGCAATGGCGTCTATGCCCATGGCAAGCCCGGAGACTATTACTATCGGATACCCCTTCAGTCCAGTAATTATTTTCTCGCAGGCTTCACGGCCATATGAGGTAAATTTACGTGAACCCACAACGCATAGATGTATGAGGCTTTCTTTGGGAAGCTCACCCACAATCCAAAGGTTTTCTGGGGGCTGAGGAATTTCCAGTAGTGCTTTTGGAAATTTTTCTTTGGGTAATTTTTTGATCGATTCTTTTATATTCACTTTGTAATTATATCAATTCTCATATATAATATAAACCATGTTGGACATAAAATTCATTCGAGAAAACAAAGAAATTGTGGAACAGGGCGCAAAGAAAAAGCGCGTGGAAGTAGACATCGAGAAGCTTATTGCTCTTGACGATGAACGTTTAAAAGTACTAAAGGAAGTTGAGGATCAAGAGCAATAGGTAAATAGAGTGTCAAACGACATTGCTCGCAACCAAGACTCTACGCTGAAAACCCAGCTGATTGAAGAAATGCGGATTGTAAAAGATGAAATTAAAGCTAAAGAAGAAAAATTAAAAACAATCGTAGGAGAATGGCAGAAGTTAATGCTCCAGGTGCCGAATGTACCAGATATATCGGTACCGGACGGAACAACGGATGAAGATAATCAAGAAATAAAAACCTGGGGGACAAAACCAGAATTTTCTTTTGAGCCTAAAGACCATATTGAAATAATGAATTTTTTAAAAATGGCTGATTTTGAAAGAGGCACAAAAGTTCATGGATTCAGGGGATATTTTTTAATCAATGACGGAGCTTTGCTTTCTTTTGCTGTTTGGAATTATGCAATAGATTTTTTTAGTTCTAGGGGATTTTCTCCGATTCTTCCGCCAGTTATAGATAGAAAGGATTCATTTTTGGGAACGGGATTTTTACCTCAAGGTGAAGAAGATTTATATAAAACACAAGATGGGGATTATCTTGCCGGAACATCGGAGGTACCGATAATGGGCTTGCACTCCGGAGAAATTCTTAATAAACAAAATCTACCGATGAAATATTTAGGATTTTCTCCATGTTTCAGGCGCGAGGCCGGAAGCCATGGCAAGGATGTCAAGGGTCTTATTCGTGTGCACGAATTTTATAAAGTGGAACAAGTTATACTGTGTGAAGCTAATCACGAAACTTCTGTAAAATTTCATGAAGAAATAAATAAAAACACTGAAGAATTTATAGAATCTTTGGGAATTCCATACCATACTGTTATAAATTGCGGGGGTGACCTAGGTCTCGGTCAGGTCAAAAAGTATGATGTTGAGCTTTGGGTACCAAAAGAGAATAAGTACAGAGAAATTGGTTCGGCTTCCTATTTCCATGATTTTCAAACAAGGCGTTTAGGCATTCGTTATAAAGATGAAGAAGGAAGAATGAATTATGCACATTCTTTGAACGCCACAGCTATTGCGACACCCAGAATTCTTGTTTCTTTGATTGAGAATTTCCAGCAAGCCGACGGAAGTGTTCTCATTCCGGAAGTTTTACGAAAATATATGGGAGGAAAAGAATTCATTAAATGAGATGAAAAATAGAAATGTTTCAAGTTCTCCGTATTCCAGAGAAGTAAAAAAGAAAAAGCAAAAAATTCTGAAGACAAAAGTAATAATTTTTATTTTAATTTTCTTTTCAGTTTTGGTTGGTCTTGGTCTTACCTCCAGATGGGAAAAGATAAATATTGAAAACATAGAAATCAAAGGAAACAGCGCAACAGACTCTGAAATGCTCGAAGAAGTTGCGAAAGAACAAATCACCGGATACTATTTGTGGTTTTTTCCAAAAACAAATATTTTACTATATCCCAAGGGTGAAATAAAAAGAAAACTGGCAGATAATTTTAAAATCTTAAAAGATATTTCCCTTAAAGTAGAAAGTTCCAGAACTTTAAAAATAACTCTATCGGAGAGGGAGGGGGAATACACCTGGTGCGGAGGCGACTTGCCTGCGAAAGATTCTAAATCAGAAAATGTAAAATGTTATTTTATGGATGCTATTGGATACATTTTTGATGAAGCACCGTATTTTTCAAACGACGTTTATTTCAAATTTTTCGGTGTAGTTGCGCAGAATTCTGAAATGACGCCACCTCTTGGTTTTTATTTTTTTCCAGATATATTCCCCAGACTGTTATCTCTCCGAGAGAGTATGGAGAAAATAGGAATCAAAACTTCCTCGTTGTTAATGAAAAATGATGGAGGGGGAGAACTTCATCTTTCTTCCAATCTTTCGTTTGTTGAAGGGCCTAAAATAATTTTTAAAATGGATTCAAATTTTGAAAAAATAACAGAGAACCTTCAGGCTGCACTTACTACCGAGCCCCTTCAATCAGATTTCAAAAATAAATATTCTTCGTTGCAATACATTGACCTTCGATTCGGAAATAAAGTTTATTACAAATTCAAATAATATGAAAAATTTCTGGGAAAAACTTCAGAAACCATTTTTCTGTCTGGCTCCCATGGCAGATGTGACGGATTGTGTTTTTCGACAGATTATAGCTAAATACGGTAAACCGGATATCTTTTGGACGGAATTCGTGTCGGCAGATGGCCTGGCGCATCCCATCGCTCGAGAGAAACTCCTAATTGATTTTAAATATGGAGAAAACGAGCGCCCGATAGTAGCCCAAATATTCGGCGGAAAACCAGAGAATATAAAAAAGGCTTCTACCTTATGTAGAGAACTCGGTTTTGACGGGATAGATATAAACATGGGTTGTCCGGATAAATCCATCGAGAAGCAATGCGCCGGTGCCGCTATGATGCGCGACTCCAAGCTCGCCCAGGAAATTATTCGTTCTGCTAGGGAAGGCGGAGGAGGATTACCAATTTCTGCGAAAACTCGCATCGGTTACAATAAAAACGAAATTGAAACTTGGATTCCTGCACTCTTATCCGAAGACCTTTCTGCACTTACCATACACCTGCGCACTCGTAAAGAAATGTCCAACGTTCCAGCCCATTGGGACTTAATGAAAAGGATAGTGGAAATTCGAGATGAAATGAAAAAGGATACTTTAATTATTGGTAATGGCGATGTGGTGGACATTGAAGATGCCAGAAAGAAGTGTCAAGAAACCGGATGTGACGGCGTAATGTTGGGTAAAGCAATTTTTGGAAATCCGTGGCTCTTTAGAAGAGAAATAGGTTCTAGAGAGACTTGGGAGCGCGACGGCGCGAGCACGAGGAATTTTTCAGTAGAAAAATATCCGTACTCCATGGAGCCTGTTTCTCTGGAACAAAAATTAAAAGTAATGATAGAACATACGAAACTTTTTGAAAAAGTGCTCGGGGAACACAAGAATTTCGCTATTATGAAAAAACACTACAAGGCATACGTAAATGGCTTTGACGGAGCGAAAGAACTCCGCATGAAGCTTATGGAAGCAAAAAGTGCAGGGGAGGTGGAAAAAATAACGAAAGAATTTTTAGCTGAAATTTAAAGAACGATCTGCTATACTTAGACAATGCACGACCTAGCACTATACCGAAAATACAGACCCAAAAGCTTTAAAGAAGTCCTGGGGCAAGACCACATTGTGGATGTTCTTGAGAGTTCCATTGAAACGAATAAAGTTTCGCATGCATATCTCTTCGTGGGATCGAGGGGAACAGGGAAAACATCTGTCGCAAGAATATTCGCCGAGCAAATAGGAGTTTCGGTAAACGATCTCTATGAAATAGACGCCGCTTCCAACCGCGGGATTGAAGATATAAAGACACTCCGAGACGGGGCGCGAGTTCTGCCTTTTGATTCAAAATATAAAATATATATTATTGACGAAGTGCATATGCTCTCGCGGGATGCTTGGGGCGCATTATTGAAGACTCTCGAAGAGCCACCAAAGCATGTTATCTTTATTTTGGCCACCACTGAATTTGAAAAAGTGCCGGAGACAATTATCTCTCGTTGCCAAGTTTTCACTTTCAGAAAAGCTTCCGATGCAATATGCAAAAAAATGCTGGAAGAAGTGGCCAAGAAAGAAGGATTTACTCTAGACAAGGGTTCGGCTGAACTTTTGACTATTTTGGGAGATGGATCTTTCCGTGATGCTCTGGGGGAACTTCAAAAAGTTCTGAATTTCACACGAGGAAATAAGAATAAAAAAATCACCATAGAAGATACGGAGAAAATAACAGGCGCGCCGAAAAATACGCTTGTGAATGATTTTATTTCCGCAATTGCTACTAAAAATCTGGAAGGAGGAATTGCGACAGTACGTAAGGCATCCGTAGAGAATTTAGATATGAAGTTGTTTTTACGGTTGATTGTAGAGAAATTCAGAATAGCGATAGTATTGCGATACGCGCCAAAACTATTAGAAGGAGACCTGCCCGCCCTCCCGAATGGTCGGGAGCAGGCGGGAATGGCAGGGGACTTGAGTGAAGCTGATTTGAAATTGCTTAAAGAGCTCGTAAAGCAGGACAAGGAGGGCATGCTTCGCTCACCCGCGCTCTCCACTCTGCTCGAAGCGTACCAGAACATAGACCGCGCCTTCGTCGCCGAGCTTCCTCTGGAACTTGCGTTGGTGAAGATTTTGGGGCAAGATAATGAAACTACTAAGAATAATTAATAACATTGGGGGATCGTCTAACGGTAGGACATGAGCCTTTGAAGCTCAGTATCTTGGTTCGATTCCAAGTCCCCCAGCCAGTTTTGCTACAATTAATTCATGAAATTCAGTCTTAAAATTACAAAAGAATTCGGATTAATATTTTGGGTGCATTTATTTTTGATAATTTTTTTCTATCTCTCTTTTTTGTATATAGATTGGAGAATAATTCTTTCGGGAATTATTCTCTTACAAATTTATTACTTATTGCGAGGTGGGTGTGATCTAACTTTTATTCAATTTGGAGATGATAAGAATACTACTTTTGTTTGGTACTATCTTCACAAATTTCTTCCAAATTTAAATAAAAAAACAACAAAAATATTTATTAGATACATTATACCTTCTATCATCTTTTTAGCATCTTTTTTACTGCAAGAATTTATTGGGTATATTCCACTTATTAAATTTTAAATAAGTTTCAATATAACGCCACACAGCCAGCCAGCAAACTTAGTATAATCAAATTATGCAAGAATTAATTAAGAAATTAAAAGGCACGGAGTTTCAGAAAAGAGTCTGGGCTGAAATTTTGAAAATTCCGAGAGGGGAAACTGTTTCGTATAAAGAATTAGCAAAAAGGGTAGGGAAGCCCCGCGCCGTGCGAGCTGTGGCGAATGCTGTGGGAGCAAATCCGCTACCTGTTACCGTTCCGTGTCACAGAGTAGTCCGTAGTGATGGAACGCTCGGTGGATATTCTGGCATAGGTGGAATTAAAGCAAAAAAGTTACTACTTCAAAAAGAGAGCGCCTTTGCTTAAATTTTAGTTTAAAATTTGCTATAATAAACAAAAGTCGGTTGGCATTAATATTTTTCTATAACAAAACAATGAAAACATTACGCATATTTCTTTTAGTTTTAATAATAATAGGAGTTATCTTATTGATTACCCAAAAAACTTGGGTGCCAAAATTAGTAAACAAAATTATCGAATCCGAAAACGCAGATAGGGTCGTGCCAACTTCCCAGATTACTTACATCAATGCATCCACAGACTTGATCACGATTGAACTACCTTCCCCGGGAGCAGTTACCGGAAAAGAGTTTAGCGTAATAGGTAAGGCACGTGGATTTTGGTTTTTTGAGGCATCGTTCCCGATACAAGTCCTAGATAAGAATGGTAATGTATTAGTAAATACTTTTGCCACAGCTGAAGGTGAGTGGATGACTGAGAGCTTTGTCCCGTTTAAAGTAACTATCAAAGCTCCTGAAACTTATACTGGTCCGGCTACGCTCGTCCTTCTTAAAGACAACGCTTCAGGGCTCCCAGAACACGATGCTTCTGTGTCGTTTCCCATTACTATTGAGTATTAAGGGGGTTGATTTATTATAAGTAATGGTTTAAAATAATTGCATGATGGGATATGGATACGGGTATGGCTCGATGATGGGGGGACTGGGTCTTATCGCCTGGATAGTGGTGATAATAGATCTGGTTTTGCTCGGCATCTGGCTCTACAAACAAATCAATAAATAAGTTAAATTTTTCCAGATAATTAAACCCATGAAATACTTTTTGATTATATTTTTTATATTGTTCTTGGCAACTGCGGTTTTTGGCTTTACTGCAATGAATCATGGTATTCACGATGGAAACGTAACTGGTGGATGCGGTATTCCTGTTTTAAATATTTCTATATGTGCAAATGATATAGTTGGTATGGTAGTGCATCACATTTCCGCTTATCAATCTTTTTCACAGATTTTAGTAAGTCATTGGCAAACAAGTATTCTTCTTTTTTTGCTTTTTGTATTTACGACAGGAGTACTTCTGGCGTGGCATAGATTTTTAAATTTACAGTTAAAACATTTTCTTCTCCCTGTTTTTCTACGTATTCGTTTTCAAACCACAAAACACATTGCAAGTTTTAAATTTTTGAACTGGCTTTCTTTATTTGAGAACAGTCCACCTCTTCGCGCTGTTTAGTTTTCTCTCTTTAACAGCGCGCTAAAAAAATTAAATATATGAAAAATAAAAAAGTTATGGTATGGATACTTGTTGTTGCAGGCATCCTGGGACTCTTTCTATTAGGTGGAAAAAGTCAAATCCCAAATGCCCAAAATGAAGAAATAAAATTAGAAAATGAATCAACAAAAATAGAAAACAAGCTGGAGACAACCGAAGCATTCTATGATTTCGGAACGATCTCCATGAAAAATGGCAATGTAAGCACAACATTCAATGTCTCCAATTCATCAAACCAAGATATAAATCTTAAAAGTATCACCACCTCCTGTATGTGCACCGTTGCCTATCTTCTAAAACAAGATGGAGACAAAAAGGGGCCCTATGGTATGCCCGGGCACGGTGGACTTGCTCCGAAGGTTAATGAAATTATTACAACAGGAGAAACGAGAAACATAGAAGTTGTTTATGACCCCAACGCCCATGGTCCAGCTGGTGTGGGGATGGTTGATAGATTCATCTATTTAGAAGACGGAGAAGGGGAAGTACTTCAGTTAGAAATTAAGGCCACGGTAACTCCATAATTATATGAAAAAAATAATTATAATTATTGGCGTATTAGTTGTCTTTATCATAGCCCTTGTTGTCTTTAAAAATATTCCAGCCACTTCGTCTTTTATCTGGGATATCAGCCGACAGGGAACCTGGCTTCTGCCCCTTGTCATTATTTCAGCAATATTGGACAGTGTGCACCCATGTTCGTTCTCAATTCTTCTCATTACCATAGCTTTCCTTTTCGGAATACAAGTAAGTAGGAAGAAAATTCTACAGTTGGGCGGAACATACGTTGCCGGAATATTCGTGGCATACTTTCTGATTGGCCTCGGAATATTAAAGGTGCTTCATCTCTTCAACACACCCCACTTCATGGGTAAGTTGGGAGCAACAATTCTTATTGTTTTCGGAATAATTAATCTTATCAATCGTTTCTTTCCGAAATTCCCCATTAAACTCAAGATTCCAGGAGTTGCTCATTCTGCCATGAGTGGATTAATGGAGAAAGCTTCATTCCCAGCTGTCTTCGGCCTCGGAATATTGGTTGGCATCTGTCAATTCCCGTGTATGGGCGGACCGTATCTGATGGTTATCGGCCTTTTGCGCGACCAGGTTACCTATATGAGCGGATTCGGCTATTTGCTGTTTTACAATTTAATTCTAATCACTCCGTTGGTCGTTGTTTTGTTTATCGCAGCGAAAAAAGAATTAGTGGAGAAAGTGCAATTCTGGAAAAGGGAAAACATGGATGGCTTAAGACTTTGGGCCGGTATAGCAATGATTATTATTGGTATCTTAATCTTCTTCATCTAAAATGATTATCGCAATATCCTCAATCATTATTCTGGCGACTGCCACCTGGATACTGAACAAAATATTGTCCAAAAAAATGTGTCCCATATGCACTGGGGTTTCTTTGACTTGGTTCTTTATGCTCTTGGGAATATACTTTGGCAAATTGCCGGTTGTTGATTACCAGCTACCCGTTGCCATCTTGGCGGGGGGCACAGTGGTTGGCTTGATGTCAAAGCTGGAAACATTCATCAAAATAAATTTAATTTTGTTTTGGAAAACGGTATTCGTGCTTGGGGGCTTTACGGCGGTTTATGGATTGATTGCCTTCGACTGGAAAATTTTTTCAGTCGGGGCAATCTTTACCATTCTCTTTACCTTAATGTTTAAAGCAGGAAAAGTAGATGGGCAAAGTCAAAAATCGGCAAAACTTAAAGAACTTGAAGAAAAAATGAGGAATTGCTGTTAGGCATTACTAATTAAAATAAAAAAAATGAATAATGAAATTAAAAAAGTACTATCATTTTCCGTGAGCTTCCTTTTTATTGCACTTTTAGGTTTCATGCCCATGGGACAAAAAATGGTTTTTTCTCTAGATTGGGGAAATCTTGGAATAAAAATGATGGAAGCAGGAGTGATTGATAAAGATAAATTTGAGAATCTTTATGAGAAAAGAGGGGGGCTGACAGAATCGGAAAAAAAATTACTATACGATATCAATAATGAAAATTATGTGATAACGTCTCAAAATTCTCAAATGGCGCTAAACATGCTTTGGGCATTCGGACTGGGAAACAAAAATTCCATTCTCGAGAATGGTCCAATGATGGATGAAAGATATGGTGGAGCAGGAAACTTTGCTTCAACGGGGGGTTGGACTCTCTCCAAAGGAAGTTCTATGAATCATTACAACATTCATTCATTCGTCACCCTTTCACAAGAAGAACAGACTCTGGTTGAACGAGTTGCTAGAAATATATATCGTCCGTGTTGCAATAATTCCACTTATTTTCCAGACTGCAATCACGGCATGGCCATGCTGGGACTTCTGGAACTTATGGCTTCTCAGGGAGCAAGCGAAGGAGAAATGTATGAAAATGCACTTCAAGTAAACACTCTGTGGTTTCCCGAACAATATAAAACAATAGCAACTTATGCGACAAACAATGGAATGACTTTGAGTGTAAAAGAAATTCTTTCAATAGATTATTCCAGCGCTTCTGGATATCAAAAAGTGCTTGCTTCTATGGAGCCCAGAGAACAAAAAAGCGGAGGAAGTTGCGGGGTATAAATTTGCTTATTTGTTTTTCTGATAAAAATAACCTAATATTAGTGCATGATTTCACATATCTATGTCATACCCAAAGGGCAAGATATCAGAAGGGAAGTATATCTAAAGTCATGGGCAGAACTTGGCTCTTTGAAAAAAGTAAAAGATGTCTGTTTAATTGACTCTTATATTATTGATTACAAACTTTCTTCTGATGCGTTGCTCAAAGTGGCAGGAGCGCTGACTAACCCAATCATTGAAAAATTTTCCATTAACAAGCTTCCTCTGATTCATACTGGTTTTACATATAGCATTGTAATCAGTTTTTTACCGGGAGTAACAGACAACGTGGGTCATACAGTGAAAGAAACAATTACTGACCTACTTCGTTTAGAAGATAACACGAATTTAGTAGTTTATACTTCTAAAGTTTTTTTAATTTCGGGAGCTGTCACCCTAGAGGATGTGAGAAAAATTGCATCTTCTCTTCACAATCCGCTCATCGAACACGCTTCTATCACTAAAATAAAAGAATTAAAAAACGATGATCTACCTTTAAAATTACCCAAGGTTGTTTTACCCAAGAGCACTCCAGTTATTAGAGTTCCGCTTTCAGTTACTAACGAAGAACTAATTAAAATTGGAAAAGAGGGAATAATGGATGAGGCCGGCTCCAGAAGAGGACCTCTTGCTCTTGACTTAGAATCAATGAAAGTAATTCAGGAACATTTTGCCAAGTTAAATAGAGAACCCACTGATATTGAACTCGAGTCTCTGGCGCAAACCTGGTCTGAACACTGCAAGCACACAATTTTTGCAAATTCCATAGATGATATCAAAGATGGCCTGTATAAAACTTACATAAAAAACGCAACAAATTTAATTAGAGAGAGAAAAGGCAAGAAAGATTTCTGTGTTTCTGTTTTCTCCGACAATTCTGGAGGAATAATTTTTGATGAAGAATATTTATTAACACACAAAGTAGAAACCCACAACAGCCCCTCTGCTCTGGACCCGTTTGGAGGAGCCATTACCGGTATCGTCGGAGTAAATCGCGATACTATAGGTTTCGGCTTGGGAGCCAAGCCAGTGGGAAACACTTATGGATTTTGTTTCGGTAACCCTGCTGATACTCGCCCACTTTTTAAAGATAAAGGAAAAAAACACAAAATGCTCCCGCCCAAACGCATTATGGAGGGTGTTATAAAAGGTGTGAACGTTGGCGGAAATTGTTCAGGCATCCCAACTGTTTCTGGATTCGTGCGCTATGACGACAGATTCAGAGGTAAACCTTTAATTTTTGTAGGAACAGCAGGAATAATTCCTCGAAAAATAAACGGACATCTTTCACATAAAAAAAGCGCCAAAGCAGGGGATTACATCGTTATGCTGGGAGGCAGGGTTGGAAGAGACGGTATTCATGGTGCCACATTTTCTTCGGTTGCCATGGATTCTGCTTCTCCCGCCACGGCTGTGCAAATAGGAGACCCAATAACTCAAAAGAAATTAAGCGACGCGATAGTTAAAGAAGCTCGCGATATGGATTTATATAACAGCATAACAGATAACGGCGCTGGGGGAATTTCCTGTTCGGTTGCAGAGATGGCCAGAGAATGTGGAGGAGCAAAAGTGATGCTCGAGAAAGTGCCACTCAAATATCCGGGGTTGGAACCTTGGGGAATCTGGATTTCAGAATCACAAGAGAGAATGACTCTCGCTGTTCCAAAGAAAAAATGGAAAGTGTTTAATGCGCTTATGAAAAGCCGTGATGTAGAAGCTTCAATCATCGGAGAATTTACAAATTCTGGAAAAGTTATGGTGGGATGGAACGGTAAAACAATAATGAACCTCTCTCTTGATTTCCTGCATAATGGGCTACCACAAAAACACCTCACCACATTTCCAATTATTTCTGTTCACAAAGAACCTAAAATGCCAAAGGGGTTATCACGCACAAAAGAATTAGAAGAATTACTAGAGGTAAACAACATCGCCGGATTTTCTTTTATTGGAGAACAATACGACCATGAAGTTCAAGCTTCTTCTGTTTTAAAGCCCCTCTCTGGTCAGGGACGTGTCAATACTGACAGCCAAGTTTTTAGACCTATTCTAACCTCACCAAAGGGCGTTGTCCTGTCATCAGGAGTTTACCCATCATACGGAGACATTAGCACGTATCACATGGCTGCCTGCGCGCTAGATACAGCAATTAGGAATGCTGTATCTGCTGGAGCAACTTTGTCCCACTTGGCGATTTTGGATAACTTTTGTTGGTGTTCGTCTTATGATAAAACTCGCTTAGCTCAGTTGGTAGATGCCACCAAAGCTTGCTACGAATACGCGGTGGGTTATAGCACTCCATTTATTTCTGGCAAGGACAGTATGTTCAACGACTTCAAGGGCTACGACGAGAGAGGTAGTCCAATAGCTATTTCTATTCCACCAACACTCCTTATATCCGCAATTGGAGTGATGCCTGATATCAAAAAAACAGTTTCTCCTGAATTTAAAAGAGGAGACGATATAATTTATCTGCTCGGTGAAACACACGACGAACTCGGCGCCTCAGAATATTTTAAACTTCTAGCGAGGAAAAACAATAATAACGCAATTGGCAACAATGTTCCTAAAGTTGATTTAAAAAATAATTTGAAAACTTATCTTGCTTTAGAGAACGCTATTGAGAAAGAACTGCTTGCTTCTTCACTCTCGGTAACTTCGGGAGGCTTGGGAATTGCTCTTGCCAGGGCATGCGTTGGAGGAATGGTGGGATGTAAAGTAGATATAAAAGGTCTTTCAGGGGATGCAACATCCATAGATGCCAAACTTTTTTCTGAGAGCCAAGGTAGGATCCTTGTTTCCGTAAATCCAAAAAATGTTTCTGAGTTTGAAAAAATAATTAAAAATATTTCTTACATTAAATTGGGCCAAGTTGCCAAGAACTTAAAATTTGTAATTACCGAAGAGGGCAGGAGGGTGGTGAATTCAAATGTGAAAAAACTACACAATATTTATCATGGCTTTTCAGAAAAAATGAAATAAATATCATTCTAACATGGGAGCGAACATTAGAACGAACAATTATGCAAAGTGAAACAAAAAATTGTCAAAACTGTAAAAAAAACTTCGTCATCGAACCGGATGATTTAGGGTTTTACAAGAAAATCAAGGTTCCACCACCAACCTTTTGTCCCGAATGCAGACTCCAGAGACGTTTAGCATGGCGGAATGATTTGAGTTTTTACAATCGCACCTGCGACCTGTGTGTAAAGAATATAATTTCTCTCTACCATGCCGATAAACAGCTCACCGTGTATTGCAATAAATGTTGGTGGGGTGATGGTTGGGATCCAAAAAGTTACGGTAAAGACATTGATTTTTCTCGTCCATTCTTTGAACAGTTTCATGAATTGCAAGACAAAGTGCCACTTTTATCACTAATTAATGATGATGGAGTGGGAAGCGTAAATTGTGAGTACACTCAAAACGTAACTTTTGCTAAAAATTGCTACATGGTTTCCATGTCTTGGCACGGAGAAGATATTATGTATTCTTATGCCATAGGTGGTCCAGAAACTCGTGACGTTGTTGATGCTCTTAGTATTTTTTATCATTCTCAAATTATTTATGACAGTATTTTTCTCGAACACTGTTATAATTGTCGGAATTGTTATTATTCCACTGGGCTTAATGATTGTACTTTTTGCTACGACTGTAAGGGATGTTCTGATTGTTTTATGTGTGTGAACTTAAGACAAAAAAAATATTGCATTCTAAATAAACAATACACCAAGAAAGAGTACGAGAAAATAAAAAAAAGTTATGAGCTTGATACATATTCTGGAAATGAGCGCGCCAAAAAAGAATTTTCTAAATTTTTAGCAAAACAGCCTCATCGTTTTGCTAATATTAGGAATAGCGTAAATTGTGTCGGAAATGGTATGTTCGATTGTAAAAACACAAAAGATTCTTTTTGGGTGAGGGGTTGTGAAAATTCGCGTTTTGTCCTGCGAAGTAATGTTATTAAGGATAGTTACGACATCACTCCGGGAGGGGAAAGCGAGGAGTCCTATGAGGCCTTAACAGCGGACCATGATTATCGCGCCCTTTTTGCTATTTTTTCTTTCAAAAATCAAGAAGTAACTTATGTGGAGAATTGTCATTCATCTAAACATCTTTTTGGTTGCTCTGCGATTAAACATGGTCAATATTCTATTTTGAATAAAGAATACACCAAAGAAGAATATTTTAAACTACGCGACAAGCTCATAGAACACATGAAGGAAACAGGGGAGTATGGAGAATTTTTCCCAAGTAAAATGTCTAACTTCGGCTATAATGAAACTATGGCCCAAGAATATTTCCCACTCACAAAAAAAGAAGCGATAAAAAAAGGTTTTAAATGGTGGGATAAGATACAGAAAACTACAGCTAAGGAAACTTTAAAGCCCGAGGAGATACCTGAATCGATCAATGATGTTTCTGATAATATATTAAATGAAATACTTGCATGTGTGGAATGTGGAAGGAATTACAAAATCGTGAAAAATGAGTTAAATTTTTATAAAAAGCACCTCATTCCGATACCCCATAAATGTTTTTATTGTCGCAACAGCGAACGTTTAAAATTAGAGAATCCCTTCAAGCTCTGGCACAGGCAGTGTATGTGTGAGAAGACAAACCATATTCACGACACTCGGTGTAAAGTAGAGTTCGAAACAAGTTACGCGCCAGAGAGACCAGAGACTGTGTATTGCGAAAGTTGTTACAATAAAGAAGTGTATTAACATTATTACATTTTGCAAAATGTTAAAATAACATGCAAAACGAAACGAAAAATTGCCAGAACTGCAAAAAAGACTTTACAATAGAGTCAGAAGATTTTAAGTTTTATGAGAAAATCAAGGTTCCGCCACCGACTTTTTGTCCAGATTGTAGGCTAATCAGAAGACTGACTTGGCGAAACGAAAGGTCATTATATCGAAGAATTTGTAATTTATGTGAGAAAAAAATTATCGCCATGTATCACTCTTCATCGCCCTTTCCGGTATATTGTCGTGAATGCTGGTACGGAGATGGATGGGACCCGGCTTCCTTTGCTCGAGAATACGATATGCAGAAACCATTTTTTGAACAATATAAAGAATTTTCGAATACCGTGCCGAGACTTGCTCTTTGGCAGAGGAATGTAATTAACTCAGATTATTCAAACATGACCGGTGAGTCAAAAAATGTATATCTGTCGGTTTCAGTGGTAAAAAATTCAGAAAATATTTTCTATTCAAAGTCTGTGGATGGTTCCCGAGATATACTGGACTGTATGAACATCATTAACTCAGAAAATCTGTATGAAAACACAGAAGCACAAGGAAACTATAATTCACAATACCTTCTGCTTTGTAGAAATTGCATGGACTCTTATTATTCTTTTGATTGCATAAATTGTAGTGATTGTTTCTTGTCCTATAATTTACGTAACAAAAAATTTTGTATTCGTAACAAACAATACTCTAAAGAGGAATATTTGAAGGAAATAGAAAAATTTGATTTAAAAAGTCGCACTTCAAGAGAAAAAAAACTTGCGGAAGAATTTGAAAAAATTAAAAAAGAAGCTATTTTTCGCTTCGGAAACACTACTAAAGCAGTAAATTCTACAGGAAACAATCTTTTGAATGTCAAAAATTGCAAGAACTGTTTCGGGGTTTACAATACAGAAGATAGCAAAAACTGCTTCAGGATATTTGATTCTAGGGATTGCATGGATGTTGACTATGCTGGCTGGTCTGAACTAGTGTATGAATATACCACCGGAGCAAAAGATGCTTTCAATGTAAAATTTTCTTATTCTGCCATGGAGGCCGTTAGAAACGCCGAGTATACTGAATCATGTAGAAACTGTAATAATATTTTTGGATGTATTTCACTCAGGAATAAAGAAAATGCAATTTTAAACAAAGTTTACTCAAAAAAAGAATTTACCGCTTTGCGCAAAAAAATCATAGGGCAAATGGAATATATGCCTTACGTCGATGCTGGGGGCAGGGTATATAAATACGGAGAATTTTTTCCCATAGAAGTTTCCCCTTGGGCTTACAACGAGACCCCGGCTCAAGAACTAGCTCCAATCACCAAAGAAGAAGCAGGGGAAAGCGGTTATCCGTGGCGTAAATTAGAAAAGAAAAATTTTAAAATTACTATACCGGCAGATAAAATTCCTGATAGCATAGAAAATGTAGACAAGAAAATATTGAAAGAGGTTTTGGGTTGCGCCCATGGGGAATTCTGTAATCATCAGTGTAGTTCTGCTTTTCGTATCACAGACTATGAATTAAAATTTCATAAAAAACACAACATCCCCATACCCAACCTTTGTCCCAATTGCCGTTACTATACAAGGTTTGCAATTATACCTGAATTAAAACTTTATACTAGGTCTTGCGTGTGTGAAAAAGTCAATCATAACCACAAAGAAAAGTGTCTCAACGAATTTGAAACTGCTTACGCTCCAGAGAGACTAGAGAAAGTTTACTGCGAAAGTTGTTACAATAAAGAAGTGTATTAACATTATTACATTTTGCAAAATGTAATAATGACATGCAAGTGTATTAATTTTCTTGAGTCGCTTTCAAAAAAGCCAAGTTTGTCTCTGGGTCAAGTTGGTCTGTAACAATAATCATTAACTCTGTTGTAAGATTTAAATCTTTTTTAATATTGGTAAAAAGATGTTCGAATGGATAGGGAGATATCCATACTGTATTTTTTATACAGACAAAATTCGCCTTCTTTAAAAGATAGCGCAAAGATTCGCGTTCATTTTTGCGATCTTCTCCAAGATCTAAAATTATAATTCGCCACAATCCGTCCCAGATTGTATTCACTAAGGTGGTCTCATTGTTAAGTTGCAAACTATGTATTTTTTTCTTTCCTGCTTTTGTCAGGCGAGCATAGTCATTATGAGAAGAGGAAATTTTTTCTACCAAACCTGCCTCTTGGAGTCTTTTCAAAGAACGGGTGATGGCATACTTCTCGCTTGGAAATTCGGCTTCCAGGTTATGAAGCTCGGGCAGGGAAACAGCTAATTTTTTGTCTAAAATCCTAAGAATCTTATTAGAATATGGAACTTTTTGGCGTTTTCTTGACATGGTTATATATTATAATATATACTATCTTTTGACAAGTATTTCGCGGTCACGAAAAACTTGCAAAAAATTATAATTAAGTATATAATGGGTTTATGTCAAAAATAATAGGTATAGATTTGGGTACAACTAATTCGGCCGTTGCTTTCATTGAAGGAGGCACACCGAAGATTATTGAGAACGTAGAGGGCAATCGCACTACTCCTTCTGTGGTAGCCATAGCGAAAAACAACGACAGAGTCGTTGGGCTTCTAGCCAAGCGTCAGGCGGTTACCAACCCAGAAAATACAATTTCTGAAATCAAACGCTATATGGGGCATCGATATGAGGATGCGGAAGTGCAGAAAGACCGCGCCAGCGCAGCTTTTAAAATTGAGAAAGGAGAAGACGACGGAGTGAAAGTAAAGATGACGGATAAATTTTATCGACCGGAAGAAATTTCCGCAATGATTTTACAAAAAATAAAAAGTGACGTAGAGACAAAGTTGGGAGAAAAAATAACCGAAGCGGTAATTACCGTGCCGGCCTATTTCAACGACGCGCAGAGAAAAGCCACCAAGGACGCCGGACAAATTGCCGGACTTGACGTGAAGCGCATTATCAACGAACCAACAGCGGCGGCCCTGGCTTATGGATTTAATAAAAAGAAAAATGAAAAAATCGCTGTTTATGATTTTGGTGGAGGAACTTTTGACGTTTCAATCCTCGAAATCGGAGACGACGTCATAGAAGTAAAGTCCACCGACGGCGACAGCCACATGGGAGGAGGCGATATTGACCGAAAGATTATAAATTGGATTTCTGAAGAATATAAAAAAGATTCTGGCATAGATGTAACGAAAGACCCTCTGGCACACCAGAGATTAAAAGAAGCGGCAGAAAAAGCGAAACACGAACTCTCCACCACCGCGGAAGCTGAAATAAATATTCCATTTATCACTTCTGACGCAAGTGGACCAAAGCATTTACTTTTGAAAATGTCTCGAGCTACTTTAGAAAGTCTGGCAAAAGAATACATAGATCGTTCTATTGAAATTACCAAAAGAGCGCTTGAGGCCTCTCCATTTAAAATAAATGAAATAAACGAAATCATAATGGTCGGCGGACAGACAAGGATGCCAGCCATTGTGGAAGCGGTTAAAAACCTTTTCGGCAAAGCTCCGAATATGTCTATAAACCCCGATGAAGTGGTGGCTCTAGGCGCCGCCGTGCAGGCGGGAGTGCTTCAGGGAGATGTACGAGATGTTTTGCTCCTTGATGTTATTCCACTTTCTCTTGGTATTGAAACTCTGGGAGGAGTGGGAACTAAATTGATTGAAAGAAATACAACTATTCCATCCAGTAAGTCCCAGGTGTTTTCCACCGCAGCAGATAACCAGACTTCCGTTGAAATTCATATTGTGCAGGGCGAACGTCCGATGGCTTCCGACAATAAATCGCTCGGTAGGTTTATCTTAGATGGAGTTCCGCCAGCTCCTCGCGGTATGCCACAAATAGAAGTTACTTTCGACGTTGACGCAAACGGAATTTTAAATGTTACTGCTAAGGATAAAGCTTCCGGTAAAACTCAATCTATTAAAATAGAAGCGAGTTCGGGATTAAAAGAAGAAGATATAAAGAAAATGCAAGCTGATGCCGACCTTCATGCAGAAGAGGATAAGAAAAAGAAAGAAAGTGTAGAGATTAAAAACACGGCGGAAATGATCACCTACACCGCCGAGAAAGCCATCAAAGATGCAGGTGATAAAATACCTGCAGAATTAAAGAGCGGAGTAGAAGAAAAAATAACTACTCTGCGCGGATTGAAAGACAGCACAGACATAGAGGCAATAAAAAAAGCGACCGAGGAACTCTCTGCTGAAATGTCTAAGATAGGGGAAGCGATGGCAAAAGCAACACCCGAATCAAAAGAAGGTGAGCAAGCTGGAAACACCACTCCCGAAGAACAACCAGCTGAAGTAAAAGATGCTGAATTTAAAGAAGGTAAAGAGGAAGAAAAAGGCGACGAGCCGAAAGCATAACCAAACTAAGGGCCCCGCAAGGGGCTTTTTAGTTTCTGGGTTTTTTGATACAATTAGAATAACATGGACACGCCGGAAATACCTTTAAATAAAGACATCACTTATATAGGAATTACAACTTACCGGGACAAGAATAAGCTTTTTGGTATTAAGCGCAAAGACAGACGACAGCATGTTTATCTACTCGGAAAGTCCGGTACCGGTAAATCAGTTCTGATGTTCAATATGATGATTCAGAACATTCGGAACGGAGAAGGAGTCTGCGTGGTTGACCCACACGGCGAGCTAGTAGAGGACATACTTTCCGCCATTCCGCCCCATCGAGTAAAAGATGTAATTTATTTCAATCCAGCCGATACGGATTTTCATATCGGCTTCAATGTTCTGGAACTCATTGACCCTAAATATAAACACTTAGTAGCTTCCGGGCTAATGGGTATTTTTACCAAAATCTGGGCCAACGCCTGGAGCGCTCGGATGGAATATATTTTAAACAACACTATTCTGGCGCTTTTAGATACGCCCGGTTCGACTCTTCTCGGAATTCCGAGAATGCTAGTGGATAAGGACTATCGCCAAAAAATAATTACGAATTTGAAAGACCCTGTGATTAAAGCTTTCTGGGTGCATGAATACGAAGCCTGGCAAGACAAATTTAGAAATGAAGCCATTGCTCCGATTCAGAACAAAGTTGGACAATTTCTTTCTACGTCCATCATCCGAAATGTCGTTGGCCAAACCAAAAGCACTATTAATATTTTCGACATTATGAACGAGGGTAAGATTTTCCTGGTGAATGTTTCGAAGGGACGAATAGGGGAAGATAATTCCGCACTTTTGGGAGGTATGATCATTACTAAAATCCAACTTGCGGCCATGGAGCGCGTGCGTATTCCGGAAGACGAAAGAAAAGATTTTTATTTATATGTGGACGAATTTCAAAATTTCGTAACTGATGCTTTCGCCGGCATCCTGTCGGAGGCAAGAAAATATAGACTAAACCTAACCGTTGCCCATCAATATACTGCTCAACTTATTTCCGACAAAAGCTCGGCTGTTCGGGACGCTGTTTTCGGAAACGTCGGCACAATGATAGTTTTTAGAGTGGGCGCGGATGATGCGGATTTTCTGGAAAAAGAATTCGAACCGGAATTCACTCCACAGGATATCGTAAATCTACCGAATTACAAAATATATTTAAAATTAATGATAGACGGTGTCACCTCCCGTCCTTTTTCTGCCAAAACTCTACCCCCCATAGTTCTCCCCAACGAGAAAGAAGTTGAAGAAGAAGTTATCAAGTCTTCTAGAGCCCTTTATTGCAGGTCAAAAGAAGAGGTAGAAAGAGAGATAATCGACTGGAGCGGAATGTCTTTGGGAGATGATACCGACGCGGGGGGAGTGGAAAAGTTTCCAGCAGTATGTTCGGCATGTAAGAAAGAAACTACTGTGCCCTTCAGGCCGGAGCCGGGCAGACCCGTGTACTGTAAAGAATGTGTAACAAAAATTAAATCCGGAGAAATAAAGCCTGTTGGTGGTGGCGGAGAAAAACAAATCAAACAAGATGAAACTAGATTCTATAAACCCTTGGCGGATTTGGGTATAGAGTTTTCTGCCTCAAGTTTGACGGACGAGTCACAAAAAGATAAAAAAGTGCAGGATTTCAAAAATAAAAAGAAATCAGAAAGCAGGCCTGGAATTTTTTCAGGCATTAGAAAAGTTTTTTCTGCCAAAGATAGACCCACTCCTAGCGGAAAATATCCAAATAAACCAAAAGCCAGGGGTGAGAACTTGGCACTGAAAGAAGTCTTAAATAAAACATTGGCAACTCCACCGGTGCCTCCACCTGTATCACTTAATGTTCTAAAAGAAAAACAAAAGGAAATTAAGGAAAAATCTTCGAAAGACCGTTCGGCCAGCCCCGAAGACATGAATAAATTGAAAGATTTAATTTCAGAAAAAGTTTCTCCAGTAGAACCAGAACCCGTTCCTAAAGTTGAGGATACAAAAAAGGGTACAGAACCACCACTGACAAAAGGCAACATCAAAGAAGTACCAGAAGATGTTCTGAGGAAAATTTTAGAGTAAAAAATAAATAAAAATAATAGATATAATATTATGACATTTTGCATAATGTTATAATGTTGATATAATAAAAAAATGGCGTTAAAATATAAAAAAATCGAAAAGGTGGTGAAGGGGTTCGCCAATCATTGGCGGATTAAGATTCTAAATCTCTTAAATAAAAACCCTGATTTATCCGTAGAACAGATTGCGGAAAATCTTGATGCTAATTTTATAACTACTTCGGTCCACATCCGCAAGTTGGCAGATGCCGGGCTGGTCGCCAAAAAATATAAGGGTCGTTTTGTGCTTCATACACTAACAAAGAGAGGGCAAGACATTATTACATTTTGCAAAATGTTAAAATAACATGCAGAACGAAACAAAAAACTGCCAGAACTGTAAGAAAGACTTCGTTATTGAGCCGGATGATTTCGGATTTTATGAGAAAATAAAAGTTCCGCCGCCGACATTTTGTCCAGAGTGTCGAGCAATACGTAGACTGATTTGGCGCAACGAGCGATCCCTTTATCACAATAAATGTGCGTTTTCAGGCAAGCCCATCATCTCGATGTTTGCGCCAGAAACCAAGTTGACCGTATATGATAGAGATATTTGGTGGAGTGACAAATGGGACCCACTTTCATATGGACAAGAATATGATTTCTCAAAGCCGTTTTTTGTTCAATTTCAAGAACTCATGTTGCGTGTGCCATTGGCTAATTTAGGTAACACAAATTGTCCCAACAGTGAATATGGCAACCATAATGTTGATTGTAAAAATTGTTATCTAGTTTATGCTTCTTTTTCGAATGAAAATGTTTCTTACGCCCAGGGGGCTCTTGATGTACGTGATTCTTTTGATTTGTATACAGTTATGAAATCTGAGCAGTGCTACGATGACACTCTTTGTGTTGGTCTTTATAAAACGCATTTTGGCTACGACAGTGACGATTGTATAAATTCCTCATTTCTTACAACTTGTGTAAATCTACAGGATTGCCTTGGGTGTGTAAATCTTAGACATAAAAGCCACTTCATTTTCAACAAGCAATACAGCAAAGAGAATTATGAAAAAGAGCTTCAAAAATATGATTTTGGCAGTTATAAAATCCTAGAAAACTTTAAAAAAGAGTATAATAATTTCCTTAAAAATCAGCCCCGACGTTTTGCAGGAATTTTAAAGTCAGTAAAAGTAAATGGGGACAATGTTATGAATTCAAAAAACAGTAAAATGGTATTTGATATTTATGGTGGCGTTGAAGATTCTAAATATTTAGCTCATGCTATGGATATTAAAGATAGTTACGATGGTTATGGAGCAGGTGCAAAAGTTGAATTTCTATATGAGGGAGTTGATACTGGCATTGATGCATCAAAAAATTTCTTTGCTGTGTTAACTCATGGTTGTTTGGGGACTAGTTACACTTATATGTGCTACAGTTCCCAAAATTTATTTGGTTGCATCGGATTACAAAAACAAGAATATTGTATTCTGAATAAAAAATACTCAAAAGAAGAATATAAAAAGTTAGTGCCCAAAATTATAGAGCACATGAACACCATGCCTTATATCGACAAGAAGGAGAGAGTCTATAAATATGGGGAATTTTTCCCTACCGATTTATCTCCCTTTGCTTATAACGAAACTATCGCGCAAGAATATTATCCGCTTAGTGAGAAAGAAGTACTAGATTATGATTTAAAATGGAAGGACAAAATAGAAAGAAATTATAAAATAGAAATTAAAGCAGAAGATTTGCCAGACCACGTGAAAAATACTCCGGAAGAGATTGTGGGTAAAGTTATAGAGTGTTTACATGATGGAAATTGTAACGAGCAGTGCACCGAAGCTTTTAAAATAAGACTCGACGAACTTCAATTTTTAAAAAGAAATAACCTGGCACTTCCCAGACTTTGTCCCAATTGTCGTCACTATCAAAGACTGCGAAAAAGAAATCCTTTAAAACTCTGGCATAGACAATGTATGTGTAGTTCGGCTGGCTCACCACAAACAACTACGGAGCATCATCATGGGGCAGAGAAGTGCCGAATAGAATTTGAAACTAGCTATGCGCCCGATCGCCCAGAAATTGTGTATTGCGAAAAGTGTTATCAGCAAGAGGTTTATTAACATTATTACATTTTGCAAAATGTTAAAATAACATGCAAGACGAAATAAAAAACTGTCAGAACTGCAAGAAGGACTTCGTTATTGAACCGGACGATTTTGGATTTTATGAGAAAATAAAAGTTCCACCACCGACGTTTTGTCCGGAATGCAGACTCCTTAGACGAATGATAGCCACAAATGAGAGAGTTTTATATAAGCGTAAATGCGACCTAACTGGCAAAGATATTTTCAGTATGTATGATGAAAAAGCTACGTTTCCAGTATATGAGACAGATGCTTGGTATTCTGACGCTTGGGATCCATATTCTTATGGTATGGATTACGATGAAAATCGTCCATTTTTTGAGCAGTTTTTAGAATTACAAAACAAAGTTCCAAGAATGGCTTTAATAAGACAAGGAAAAGCCATCAACAGTCCTTATACTCAGCGTGTTACTGATCCGAAAAATTCTTATATGGTTTTCAGGGCCACTGCTCCAGAAAATTCTTTTTATAGTTATATTTGTACGAACCTTAGGGATTCTTCCGATTGTGCTTGGGTTAATAATTCTGAACTTTGTTATGAATGTTTAATTTGTGAAAATTGTTATAACTTGAAGTTTGGCCAAGATAGTCTAAATTGCCGAGATTCATCTTTCCTCTATGCATGTCGCAATTGTTCTAATTGTGTTGGCTGTGTAAATTTAGTTAATAAAGAATATTATATTTTTAATAAACCTTATACCAAAGAAGAATATTTTGAAAAATTAAAAGAGCTAAAATTAAATACTGTTTCTGGTATAGAAAAAGTAAAAAAAGATTTTTCCGAATTTCGGAAAAAATTCCCGCAAAAAGCTGTTGTCTCTGTAAAATCTGAAAATGTTTCGGGAAATTGGTTTTCTAATTGTAAAAACGTGCACCAGTCTTTTAATTGCGTAAATGTAAAAGACGGCAAATATCTTTTTTCAGTTTTTGACACCGAAGATTGTATGGACTATTTTGAATGGGGGAATAAAGCAGAACTAGTATATGAATCTGAAAATTGCGGACTGAATATTTCAAGAATATATTTTTCTTCTCAATGCTGGACAGGAGCATCTGATTTATACTATTGCAACACCTGTCCAAGCTCGCGGAATTGTTTCGGTTGTGTGGGATTAAAGAAAGGAGAGTATTCCATATTAAATAAAAAATATTCAAAGAAAGAGTACGAGGTATTAAAGGAAAAAATTATTGAGCAAATGAAAAATGTGCCGTACTTTGACCATCAGATGGAATATCGTTTTGGTGAGCATTTCCCAAATTCTTTTTCTGATTTTGCTTATAATGAAACGGCAGCAGCTGACTTTTTCCCCTTTAAAAAAGAAGAGGTATTGGCTCGTGGATATAAATGGAAAGAAAAAAATAAGAATGATTATAAAACAACAATCAAAAGCTCACAACTACCAGAAACTATAGATGAAGTAGGAGATTCTATATTAAACGAAGTAATAGAGTGTGCTGAAAAAGATGGACAGTATTCGGTTGGCGCTTTCAATATTACTCCCAACGAACTTTCTTTTTATCGCAGAATGGATCTTCCTCTCCCACATGTTTGTTTCGATGTGCGTCATATGCGTCGTTTGGCCAAACGTCCTCCGGTTAAATTAATTAATCGCAACTGTTCAAAATGCGACGTAGAAGTGAAAACGGTCTACACAGAGAATTATGCACCAATTCTTTACTGCGAAAAGTGTTACCAGCAAGAGGTGTATTAACCTCGGGACAGTTTACTGGGGGCTGGAAAAAGCGCTGAAATTATAGTAAAATATCTACACATGCCAAAGCTAAATCGAGTACAAAAAATTAAATATGCCCCGCCTCCACCAGAGCTTCCGGTCTTCGGAAAAGTAGACCCTGAAGATGTTTCTTTCATCGGCAGAACTAACTATGTAGCTTCTCTGGAAGAAAAGAAATTTATTTTCGGCATAAAACGCATAGACCGCAGAAGACACCTCTATATTGTAGGGAAATCCGGAGTGGGTAAAAGCAAATTACTAGAACTTTTTATGCGCCAAGACATATCATACAATCACGGTTTGTGTTTTATTGACCCGCACGGAGACGTTATGGAAGCCATGCTGGACTACATACCCAAAGAACGCATTGAAGATGTGTGTATCATAGACCCTTCGGATATTGATTTCCCCGCATCTTTTAATCCGCTGGCCAATGTCGACCCGCTTTTTAAATTCCAACTAACCCAAGGGTTAATCGAAGTTTTGGAAAAACAATTCGGAGCAAACTGGACACCCCGACTTGAGCACGTTTTTCGTTTTACCTGTTTAGCCTTGCTTGACTATCCGCACGCCACAATGCGCGGAATGATTTCGATGTTGACGGACAGAAACTACAGACAAAAAGTGGTGGAGTATATTACAGACGACATGGTTAAGAGATTCTTCGCTATTGAATTTGCCGACTGGTCGGAAAAATTTGATACCGATGCCATCATCCCGCTAGTGAATAAACTCGGTCAGTTTCTTTCCGACCCGCTCCTTCGCAACATCTTCGGACAGAAACAAAACAAGATAGACATCAGCGAATTAATGAACCAGGAAAAAATTATTCTGATCAATCTTTCCAAGGGGCGCATTGGGGAAGAGAATTCGAGTTTCTTCGGCTCAATGTTTTTAACTAAAATAAAACAAGCAGGAATGGAGCGCGCAAGCATTCCTGAAGCAGATCGTAAAGATTTTTACCTATATATAGACGAGTTTCACAACATCGTTACCCAGACATTTGAAAATATTTTATCGGAAGCTAGAAAATACGCTCTAAACCTTACCATAGCGCACCAATACATCGGCCAGCTTATTTCGCAAGTCCAGCATGCAGTACTCGGAAATACGGGAAGTATTATTTGCTTCAGGGTGGGTGGAGAAGACGCAGTAAAATTAAAACCAGAATTTGCGCCCATCTTTGATGTCAAAGACATGATTAATCTTGCAGTTGCGGAATTTTATATAAAAACAACCATAGATGGTGAATCCTATGACCCATTTTCAGCCGAAACCCTAAGAGTACTACCACCAACTCATCCTTCATACAAAAAAGAAATAATAGAAGCTTCCAGAAGAAAATATTCCATACCGAAAGACAACGCAGCCAAGTTGATTGCCGAAGAAGAAGCAACAATTATCAGAAGCGCAGAAGAAAAAGCCATCATTGAAAGCAAAGCAAAAAGAAAATCAAAAGAAAATGGAGGAAAAACTGGAGTAGAGGAAGAAGAAATAAAAGAGAAGACTTCCCAAGAAGCCGAACCTATGATATAATACTGAAAATTATATGCAAAAAGATTACTACAATATATTGGGAGTGAACAAAGGCGCCTCAAAAGAAGAAATTAAAAAGGCTTTTTATAAAATGGCGCATAAATACCACCCCGACAAGAAAGAAGGCAATGAAGTAAAATTCAAAGAGGTAAATGAAGCTTATCAAATACTCTCCGATGATACTAAGCGTTCTCAATACGACCAATTCGGTTCGGGCTTTCAAAACATGGGTCAGGGCGGGGGATACCAAGGGGGATTTGAGGGGTTTGACTTTTCTGGTTTTCAAAATGGTAGTGCTGATTTTGATTTTGGAAATCTCAACGACATTTTCAGTGATTTCTTCGGAGGCGGAATGGGAGGAGGCAGGCGCGAAGCGCGAAGAGGACGAGACATTTCTACAGAAATCCAAATTCCTTTTTATGATTCCATCTTTGGTATAAATAGGAAAATTTTAATTACCAAAACTTCTAACTGTCTGACTTGTCACGGTTCCGGTGCAAAAGAAGGAACAAAAATGGAAATCTGTAAGCGTTGCAATGGACAAGGAAAAATTCGCGAAACAAAAAGAACAATCCTGGGAAGTATTTCTAGTACCAAAGTTTGTGAAGAATGTCACGGTGCAGGCGAAATGCCAAAAGAAGTATGTGAGAAATGTAAAGGCAAGGGAGTCATGCGCCGAGAAGAAGAAATCTCTATTGTTATTCCCGCTGGTATCCGTGATGGAGAAATGATTCGCATGTCGGGCATGGGAGAAGCAATTTCCAAGGGAACACCCGGAGACCTTTATATAAAAATAAATGTTTCTCCGCACCCAACTTTCAAACGCGAAGGTAGTAATTTAGTTATGGATTTAAATTTAAAACTCTCCGACGCGCTTTTGGGCACAAAACATAAAATAGAAACCCTAGATGGAGAAATAGAAGTCGCTATCCCAGAAGGGGTGGGAATAAATGAAATTCTTCGCGTGCGAGGCAAGGGAGTGCCCCTGTCTAAAGGCAAACGTGGAGATATTTTAATCAAACTCCATATAAAACTTCCTTCGAAAATTTCCCGTAAATCCCGCGAGCTTATAGAAGAACTTAAAAAAGATGGGATATAAATTACTTTAATTTTTTTGCAAACTTATTCGTAATTATATTGTAGCATAACTGGGCAGCGCCATATTCGGTTAGCACAGAGTCCCGCATCGGGGATACTTCTACGATATCCGCACCGATTACATTTTTTTCTTGGAAAAGCTTTTCAATTAAATTCAAAGTATAGTTCCATTTCAATCCTCCCGAAACAGGAGTACCTGTGCCTGGCATAACGCTCGGATCTAATCCATCTACGTCGATGGAAAGATAGATCTTCTTAGTCTTGATTGACTTTATTACATCTGTAACCTTTGGTTTTTTATCTTTTCTTGTCCACGGAAAAACTTTGATCGTCTTAGGGTTTTTCTTTGTGTAATCATATTCATATTTAGAAAAAGTGCGAATGCCCACCTGAACTAAAGAAAATCCGAGCTCATGTACTCGTCTCATAACACAAGAGTGGGCGTACTTGGTCTTCTTTTCGCTATAGTCAGCATTATTATCGCGCAGATCTTGATGTGCATCTATTTGGAGAATAGTAATATCTTTTGGGTTTTCTTTTTTTGCAATAGCTCTCAATGCCCCCAGAGAAACTGTGTGCTCGCCCCCTAGAAGAATTGGGAAATTTCTATCATTTAGTATTTTTGTAAGTTCACCATCTATTTTATGCACCACTTTTTCTGGAGTTAATTTTTTAATTCCTGTGATTTCCCTGTGTGCTGTTTTTATTTTCTTTGCCGGCTCACATAAAAAATTAATATCAAAAAGTTCAACATTGTTATCCAGACATTCAATGATTCTCTTTGGTGCCCGCGCGGTTCCACTCATAAAAGAAACACCTCCCTCATATGGAACGCTCAAAATAACAACATCGGCTTTCTTTATTTCTTTTGTATTTATAACTCTATCTACCATATATTGCTATTCTATATTTTTATAACTTTTTGTCCGGCTTCGGTGTCTTTCACTTCGTAGCCTAGAGCATTAATTTTCTCGCGTAATTTGTCGGACTTTTTGAAATCTTTACTCTTGCGAGCTTCTTCACGCTCTTTTGTTAATTCCATAATCTCTTCCGGAATGATAATTTCTTTTGTTTCTTTCAGGTCTGCAAAACCAAGCCCTAGAACTTTATCAAAATCAAGAATGGTCGCCTTTCTGTCTGCCTTTGATACATTCTCGTCTTTTACTAAATCCCAAAGAAGAGAAAGGCCCCTGGGGGTGTCTAGGTCGTCAAAGAGGTGCTTTTGGAACTTATCCTGGTATTCTGAGCCTACCTTACCAACCTCATTCCCTAGCTCCATATAGAGCCTATACAGGCGTTTTAGAGCTGTTTCTGCCCCCTCCAGAGCTCCCCAAACGAAGTTTACCCTAGTTCTATAATTTGCCATTAAAAGCCAAAATCTGTAAGCAATTGGGTTTATTCCTTTTTCAACAAGATCCTTTAGAGTATAGAAATTTTGGGAAGACTTTGCCATTTTTTTTTGATCTACCAACACCCATTCGTTGTGCATCCAATATTTTACAAACTGTTTTCCAGTGACACCTTCGGATTGAGCTATTTCATTTTCATGGTGAGGAAATATTAAATCAACTCCTCCGGTGTGAATGTCTAGTTGCTCACCCAAGAAATTCATACTCATCGCCGAACATTCAATATGCCAACCAGGACGTCCCCTACCTAATTCCGTATCCCAGAAAACATCTCCGTCTTTCTCGTCCCATGCTTTCCAGAGAGCGAAGTCTTGGGCATTTTCTTTTTCATATTCGTCTGTTTTTATTCTACCTTCTGCATTTTCTTTTTGTTCTTCTAAAACAAGCCTAGAGAGTTTGCCGTAGCCTTTGAATTTTTTTATATTGTAATAAACACTACCATCTTCGCTTTTATACGCAAGTCCATTTTCTAAAAGCTTTTTAATTATTTTCACCATAGCATCTATGTAGTCGGTTGCTTTTGTGAATTTAGTTGGATTTAAAATATTTAACGATTTTATGTCTTCAAAAAACTTTTCTGTATAGAATTCTGTAAATTCTTTCAGACTTTTTCCTTCTTTTTGCGAATCACGAATGGTTTTATCATCAATATCCGTTAGGTTCATTATGTGCTTTACTTCAAAGCCTGCATATAACAAGGCACGCTTCAATGTGTCCGCAAAAATGTAAGCGCGATAATTTCCAATATGGGGATAGTTATATACAGTTGGTCCACAAGAATATAAAGTAACCTGCAGAGGATTTATCGGAACGAATTCTTCTTTTTCTCGAGAGAGAGTATTGTAAAATTTAATTTTGTTTGAATTCATTTCTGTATATTGAGATAAGAGTATAAAGCAGACTTATGGTGAGGGGTCCTATTAAAATCCCAACTGGACCAAACATGGAAATTCCACCCAGTACCGAAAATAAAATCAGGAGCGAAGGTATGTTGATTTTTTTACTGATGAAAAGCGGGCTTAGAAAATTATCAACCAAGCCAACGACAAGGACAGCCCAAATTAAAAGACCAATAGCAGGCGAAGTGCTTCCCGAAACAAAAAGGAAAATAATGGCTGGAATTGAAACAAGAGCCGTGCCTATACTAGGAATAAGGGAAGTAATGGCCGCCACCACTCCCCAAAGTGCTGGATTTGGAACACCAAAAAGAGCAAGTCCTAAACCCATCAATACGCCCTGGGCAAGAGCCACAAGAAGATACCCCTTTATCACACCGTTAACTGCAAGCGCCAGCCTGTCAATTATTTTTTCATCGTCACGGTCCGCAAGTGGAGAAAGCACAACCAGGGCTTTTTTCCAGCGGGCACCATCTTTTAAAAAGTAAAAAATGGTTAAAAGCATCAAGAGAAATGAAAAGAGGGTAGAGAGAGTAGTGCTAAATATTTTCGTTATATTTTTTTCTATGAAAGAAATGAAGTCCAGTGCTCTGTCTTTCACATCAAAAGTCATACTGCTTGGCAATATTTTGTTGACCGAATTGTTAATTGATTCCATGAATTGTCCAGTACTCTCTCCGCTAATAACGCCACGGTAAAGGTCCTGAGATTGGTCAAAGACTAAAGCCCCAATGCCAAAAAGCGGACCACAAAGTATTATGATAAAAAGAATTAGAGTTGTAAGCGCAGAAAGCGAGTGGGGTAACTTGTTCTTATTAAACCATTCATATAGAGGGAATAAAACTATGGAAAAGGAAATTCCAAGCACCAGTACAATCAAAAAAGGTTTAAAGAGAAAGAAAGAGAAAATAAGAGTGGCAAGAAGTAGCCCGAAGAAAAAGTACCTTTCAAGTATTTTTGTTTGCATATAGAGATATTATAGCAACAAGGAGGAATTGAAGCAAAAGCTTGCCTTTTTTCAAAATTTCAGATAACATAAGTTTTATGGAAATTGCAGTTATACAAACAGGGGGAAAGCAATATAAAGTCTCCAAAGGCAGTGTTATTTCAATTGAAAAAATAAAAGGCGGAGAAAAAGGTGACTATAAAAAGGGGGATAAACTATCTTTCGACAAAGTTCTCCTAGTTGATGACGAAAAAGATACCACCATCGGCACACCCTACATCGTGGGTGCAAAAGTAGATGCTGAAATCGTAGAAGTCGGCCGTGCACGTAAAGTTCTTGTCATGAAATATAAACAGAAATCCCGCTATCTTCGCCGAGCTGGTCATCGTCAGCCATTCTTTAAAATAAAAATTACTTCAATCAAATAGATTTTTTCTTATAATTCTTTCCGAAACAATTCCACGGCAGTTTTATTTTAAGCTCTGGAAAATGATTTAGTACCCATCTTGCATAGGCATTACTATTGGGTCCAATTACTAAGTGGTATTTATAATTATACGGATAAGTTTCTTTTGAATTTTCTATAAATTCAGCCATTTTTCTTGCAATCGAACTTTCGTCGCCTTCAACAACTTCTAAAAGCCTTCCATTCCATCGACGCCCACTGGAAGAGTGAAACCATTCCATGCCTTTTGAAAAAGGAAGCAGGTTTTTATATAAATGCCCCCAGCTTTCTTTCGATAAATTTCTTCTATAAATTATCTCCCACCTTGAAATCACTCCTTTATTATTCACAACAAACCAAGCATGTCTGGCAAAAGTCACGGGGAACGAGCATAGAGAAGTAAAAATAAAAACTTGATATTTATCTTTCTTTATTAGTTTATCTAATTCTTCAGAATCCATTTTACTGCCTATTGTTTAGTGCGTTTCGCAAAGTATCATTGTCTGAATATTCAAGTTCCGTTCCAGTTGAAAGACCGCGACCAAGGGAAGATATTTTTATTCCAAGCTTTTCAGTTATTTCTTTTAATTGTTCTCGAACGTATTGGTCTGTATGTTCACCTTGGGGACTAAGCGAAAAGGCAAGTATTACTTCTTTTAATTCTTTTTCAGATTTTTTTATTCTTTCCTTCAGTTCTTCAATTCGAATTCTTTTTTTAGTACTTTTTTCTACAATCGGCACAAGGCCGCCCAGAATAAAATACTTTCCGTGATAAGCTCTGCTTTTCTCCACACTTTCCAAGTCAGAATCTTTTTCAATAATCATTAACTCCGAAGAATCCACATTCACTCCACCGCAAATTTTACATAACTTGTCATTTTTCCCATCTACCCGAGTTGGTATTAAAAAAAATCTGAAACAATCTTTACATTGTGTGATTTCTTTTTTTAAATTTGAAATTAACTTTGATAGGCGGAGAGCATAATCTCCGTTTCTCCCCATAAGAAAGTAAACAAAGCGCCTAGCCTGTCGCTCGCCAATACCGGGAAATTCTTTAAAGATTTCAGTTAATTTTTCTATCGAATCCATTTACCCTAGTTTAACATTAAAATGCATCCAAGTCTCCGCTTACTTTAGGGGGAGCAAATTCTCCGAGATTGCTTTTTTCAAGATTTAAGAATGTGGTAGTTTTTTCATTAAAATAAAGTTCTATTTTACCAGTTGGTCCATTTCTGTGTTTCTCAATTAAAATTTCAGCGATGTTGGTTTTTTCTGATGCGTCTTTTCCCCAATCTTCACGATGAATAAACATCACAACATCAGCATCTTGTTCTATAGACCCGGAGTCTCGAAGGTCAGAAAGCCTGGGCTTGCCCCCCCTGGACTCCACGGCACGAGAAAGCTGAGAGAGAGCAAGCACTGGCACATCAAGTTCTTTAGCTAAAGATTTTAATGACCTGGAAATTTCGGTTACTTGGTTGACCATTGAGTCGTAATTTTTAGACGTGGTCATAAGCTGTAGGTAGTCAACCACAATGAGGTCAAGTCCTTTTTCTATTTTAAGCCTGCGACAGAGAGCCTTCATTCTAATAATAGAGTTACCAGGCTGGTCATCAATATAAATTGATGCTTTAGCTAATTTGTCCAGAGAATCGCGAAGCTGTGAGAATTCACGGTCAGAAGACAAGTGCCCAGTACGCAGATTCCAAGCATTCACCTTGGATTCCGCCGAAAGCATTCTGTCCACCAACTGTTGGGAAGACATTTCTAAAGAAAAAATTAACACTGACTTTTCATGAACGATAGAAGATATGCGAGCAATGTCGAGCGCAAGCGTAGTTTTCCCCATGGAGGGTCTAGCTGCAAGAATAATTAAATCAGCTTTTTGAAACCCGGAGAGCATGGTATCTAAATCTCGGAACCCCGTAGGAAGTCCGCGTAGCATACCTTTGTGTTCGTGAAGTTTTTCCAGGCGCTCCCAGGCTTCGGGTAGGGCGTCTTTCAAACTTGTAAACTTCTGATTCTTGGGAGAAGAAACCACGTTAAAAATTTTCTTTTCCGCCATATCCAGTATCTCACTCATGTGGTCATCGCCTTCCTCAAAAGCAAGTTCGGAAACATAGTCAGCCGCCTCAATTAAACTTCTTAAAACATGCTTTTTTTGCACGATGTCGGCATAATGTTTAACATTAGTACTCGAGGGAACTAGGTTAACTATTTCTGCAAGGTATTTATTGCCACCTACGGCATCAAGCAATTTTTGTTCACGAAGTTTCGTTGACAGAGAAAGCATATCGATTGGCTCGTTTTTCAAAGACAGGTCAAGCATTGCTTTGAAAATCATTTTATGCTTTTCAACATAGAAAGAGTCTGGAGATACAATATCTTCCACTTCGTGTATTGCATCCTTGCGAAGCATAATAGAGCCTAACACTGCTTGCTCTGATTCGATACTTTGGGGTGGAATGCGTAAATTATTTTTTGTACTGCCTTTTGTAACTTTCGCCATTAAAATCATTCTAGCATAGTGCAAAAATAGTTAAAGCTCAAAAAAGAATAAATATGTTATTAAAATGTGGACAAATGTCTGTGCTGGAAGCTTAAAATATGATAATATTTAAAGATGGCTAAAAAAGTATTATTGTCTGGCATTCAGCCTTCAGGAAAGCCCCATATCGGGAACTATTTCGGCATGATGAAACAGCTGGTGGATATGCAAGACGAATATGAAGTTTACGCCTTGATAGTGGATTATCACGCCCTACATTCACTCCAAAATCCTAAAAAAATGAGGGAGAATATTGTTGATGTTTTGTTGGATTTTCTGGCTATTGGTCTTGACCCAAAGAAGGCAATTCTTTTCAAACAAAGTGATATTTCAGAGCACACAGAACTTACTTGGATTTTCGACACCATTACTACCATGCCATACCTTATGCGCGCTCATGCCTTCAAAGATGCTGAAGTCAAAAACAAAGAAATTGATGTGGGCACTTTTAATTATCCAATGTTGATGTCCGCCGATATCTTGCTTTACACCCCAGACATAGTACCCGTCGGAGCTGACCAAAAACAGCATGTTGAAATAGCCCGCGATACTGCAGAAAAATTTAATAGAATCTATGGAGAGACTTTCAAACTTCCGCAATCGATGATTATGAAAGATGTAGCGATTGTTCCCGGTACCGACGGACGCAAAATGTCAAAGAGTTACAACAACACTATTCCGCTTTTTGCTTCATATGAAGAAATTAAAAAGAGCGTGATGAACATCGTTACAGACTCCGAAGAGGGGATACCGAAAAATGTTTACGCCATACATAATCTTTTTCGTCCCGCTACGGAGCTTCTGCCGTTATATGAAAGCAAAGCTGGAAAATATAAAGAATTGAAAGAAATGTTAATAGAGGATATAGAGAAATTTATTGTACCAATGCGAGAGAGAAGAAAGGAATTAGAAAAAGATATACCGAGCGCGCTTGCCATACTGAAATCCGGTAGCGCTAAAGCAAAGACTGTCGCCTCGAAAAAGATGGACGAAGTGCGAGAGAAAATCGGAGTGAAAGTATAATTTTTATACAGTTGTTTCTTTTTTTGTATTTTTAATATAAATATGTTATAATATATATACCAGTCTTCTAATCCGAGAAGCTGGCGTTCTCGCACGAGCGAGAAATAACGTTCTTTCCGGGGGTAGTATGAACAATGGATTTAGTGTGTGGCTTTCGCGCATCAACCGCGATGGTACAGCTCTGTTCTGTGTGCCTTGGGACATCAAAATCCCAGGGTGCGAGTGTCTGGGAACCCGCACGAAACCGCTGAAGTTGAAGCGAATGAGAACGGACAAGCGCGTTCTGGTACACTGGTGTCCGAAGGCGAACAGTGGGAAGGGGGGCAAGGTTCTTTTCCAACTTTCTTCTTCTGCTCGTCTCGCACCGGAAGCAGAGAAACGTACCTCTGGCCACTACTTTCTTCGATCTCCCTAGATCTCTAGCGCCAATTTCTGCAGGCGTGTAAAAAATATGCGGAAAATCTGGGGCTGGTGCGTTTCGCACCAGCCCTGCTGTATTTTTTATCGAATTTTTATGCTAAAATGATTGGGACTTGTCCCGTTAGAAAATCAACGGACTTGTAGAAAGATAAATTTTATTATTTTAATTTTCTTATGGGATGCAGAACAGAATTTATATTAAAGATTTAAAAGAACACTCGGGAGAAGAAGTCACCATCGCCGGGTGGGTTGATATTAGGCGCGATCAGGGGAAAATGGTATTTTTTGACATGCGCGACATGAGCGGAAAGGTCCAATGCGTAGTTTTGCCCAGTAAAGCAGAAATCCCGACCGAAAGTCGAGGATCCTCGGCAATAGAAATTGCCGGGAAAATTCGCCCGGAGTGGGTGCTGAAAGTCACCGGTATCGTAAACAAACGCCCGGAGAAAAATATAAATAAGGATATGCAAAACGGCGACCTTGAACTTGAGGTGGCTGGTATTGAAATTTTAAACAAAGCAGAAACTCCGCCATTTGAAATAAATGAAAACACCATTGGGGTAAACGAGGATATCAGAATGAAATATAAATATCTCGACCTGCGCACAGAGAGAATGCAGAAGAATATCCGCATGCGCCACAGAATAATAAAATTCATCCGTGATTTTCTGGACAAAGAAAACTTTATCGAAGTAGAAACTCCCATACTGACCAAATCCACTCCCGAAGGAGCCCGAGACTACATAGTGCCCTCCAGGCTCTGGCAAGGAAAATTTTACGCTCTTCCTCAATCTCCCCAACAATACAAACAACTCTTGATGACCGGGGGCATTGAGCGTTATTTTCAAATTGCTAAATGTATGCGCGATGAAGATACAAGGGGAGACAGACAACCCGAATTTACCCAGCTTGACCTCGAAATGAGTTTTGTGGACAGAGAAGACGTAATGGCCATAAATGAAACTCTCCTGGTAGGCATAGTGGAGAAACTTTATCCCGAAAAAAAGATCCAGGAAATTCCATTCCCAAGATTTACTCATAAGGAAGCAATGGAAAAATATGGTATAGATCGTCCGGATTTGCGAAAAGATAAAAACAATCCGAACTTGCTTGCTTTCTGCTGGGTTGTTGATTTTCCTTTCTTTGAAAAAACAGCAAAGTCTGATAACTCGCAAGCGGAGGGAGAATGGACATTTACCCACAATCCTTTTTCTCGTCCCCAGGATGAGTATATGGAAAACTTAATGAACAAGAAGGATATCGGGAATATCTTGACTACTCAATACGATGTTATTCTAAACGGATACGAAATAGGTGGTGGAAGTATCAGGAATCATGAATACGGGGCCCTGCAAAAAGTTTTTGAAATCTTAGGACACAAAATAGAAGAGATAGAGAAAAACTTCGGGCATATGCTTCACGCATTTAAAACTGGCACTCCGCCCCACGGAGGCATTGCCTGGGGACTCGACCGCTTCGTTATGCTCCTCCAGAACGAACCCAACATCCGCGAAGTCATTGCCTTCCCGAAAACAGGAGAGGGGAAAGATCTGATGATGGACGCCCCGTCGGAGATAAGTGAAAAGCAATTGAAAGAACTTGGAATAAAGTTGGGAAAA
>Ga0209542_10001796_pt1 | contig 49861 bp, 61 predicted proteins | sample RifCSPhighO2_01_FD_184028 | JGI IMG/M metagenome (GOLD analysis project Ga0209542, IMG submission 184028) | Soil microbial communities from Rifle, Colorado - Rifle CSP2_plank highO2_0.1 (SPAdes) (version 2) | ecosystem: Environmental > Terrestrial > Deep subsurface > Rock core/Sediment ...
CTTACATCCGTTCAAAATTTATTATGTATATGCTTTTTCCCGGAATTATTGGTTTTGGAGTAGGATTTTTGATCGGGAACATTTTAGGGATTGATCAATTTCAGTCTTTTCTGGTAGCAACTTTTTTAATGATAGTCTTTGCTTTATTTAAGACTTTGCACCTTTTCCACTCAAATAGATATTTGCTTACAACTAGAAGGGTCATTATTAAAAAGGGATTTTTTTCTGTAAAACTTATGGCAGCTCTTTATGATAAAATCACACATTTAGAGGTAGATCAGGGTTTTATTGACAGACTTTTGCTACACCACGGAACAATAATTGTAAATACAGCAGGGTCAAATAAAGATGAAATTATCTTAAAATATGTGGATTATCCAATGGAGTTTAAAAATTTAATGGATAGGTTGATAAGTAGAGAACGGGAGCAATATGGCACAAGAGGCGGAACGATTAATACAGTTGAGGGGGAGATTATCAGTTAAAATCAGGTTTCAAGCTTTTGCTTAAATTTTTTATTTCTACGTTACCTCCGTATGGTTTTAAATATTCTTCAGACGGGTAATTTTGAAGCGGGGGGAGTAAGGTTTGGGGATCTAAATACTTATCATTCTTTATTATTTCAAGATGTGTATGTGGTCCTGATGTAAATCCGCTCATACCAACTGTTCCCAGGGTATCTGCAGTAGATACTTTTTGTCCTTTTGAAGCATACACTCTTCCCATATGACCATAAAGGGACTTTAGCCCGTACTCATGAACTATTATTACATGATTACCATAGCCAAAAATGCCGTAGTTCACCTCTGCAACCTCGCCTTCTGTTACAGGATGGATAGGCATGCCAAGACCCGTTGCAATATCTATCCCGGGGTGAAACCTGCTAAATTTTGTTGATAAATAACCTGGATGCGGAAGTTGTAACAGAGGTAGGATATCGGATTCAATTGTTTGAATTTGATCCTCTTGTGCTAAACTTATGTTTTGTTTTAAGTGCGGAAATTGTATAGAGGGTTGATACCCTAGTAAAGATAGGGTAATGAGAGCCAAAATTAAATATTTCTGGCCAGTATTTTTAAGCCGTTTTGGATCCCTTGCAAAGTCCGGGATAAGCCTTGGCTTAATGTTTGAATCTTCAGAGTTTAGGGCGACCCCTCTCTGAAACTTCTTAGACAGAAGGCTCTTTTGAAGTATATTAAACAAACAGGGAGAAATTATACCAGAAATTTCTTCAGATGTCAAAAAATGTATAATATAATTTGCTGATGAAAAAGATAGCCTTTTTTACCTTATTTTTACTTAGTGTTTTTATTTTGACTCTTCGGTTCTCATCGGTTACAGCAAAATTTTTAAGCGATAAACAAAAAGCAGGGATTAAAATAATTTCAACTCCGGAAAATGCAGAAGTATATATGGATGGAGTAATATCCGGTACAACTCCTTTTTCTGATGAAGATTTAAAACCAGGAATTGTTAGTGTAAAGTTAAAGACGGGTTCTGTAAGCTGGGTGAGGGATGTTAAGCTAAATAACGGCACTGTTACTATAATAAATAGAGAACTGGCAGAAGACGAAGCCTCATCTTCCGGAGAAATCCTTACACTTAATAAAGGAGGAGGTGTAAATATTATTTCTGATCCTGAAGGTGCAGATATAGAGATTGATGGAAAAGTACATGGAAAAACCCCAAGCTTTGTAGATGCAGGGGCAGGTGAGCATACGTTCGTTCTGAGTAGAAGTGGATTTTTAAAAAGAAGTATAAAAGCAATGGTGCCTGTTGGTTTTACCTTGGGTTTAAATGTAGATTTAGCGGAGACTGAGCTTGATTTATCAAATATTGCAGCACCCTCGATAACAATAACTGAAAAGCTAAAAGTTTTATCTACTCCAACCGGATTCTTAAGGGTAAGGGATAAACCAAATTTAACCGGAAAAGAAATAGTAAGGCTTTTAACAGGGGATGAAATAATCTTGCTGGAAAACCTAAATTCCTGGATGAAAGTAAGACTTTCAGATGGTAAAGAAGGTTATGTATCCAGCGAATATGTAGAAAAAATTATACAGTAATGGTACAATTCTTCAAAAGTTATGGGTGTTAAAGAAAAAGGATATAGATTTAGACCTGAAAATGTTGACCCAAATAGATTAATTAGAATCCTAACTGGTTGGAACTATGAAGATCACCTTTTTTCATATAGGGTTGTTGGAGAAGGGCAGCGGGAGAATGAAAGACGGGAATGGATTTTTACATCCCCTGACGAAAAACTTAAGTTGTCTATTGATAGGCAGAAACCAGTTGGTGTTGGTTTTATTATTGGTAGGTTTTCTCAGTTTTCAACCGATAGAGTAAAAAGTATACTTGCAGAAGCCAGACCAAACTTAGGGTGGATATTTAAGTGTAAAGGATTGGATGGTTTAGTATATGATATTAGTACTAACGGTGATAATAGATATCAATCAGAAATGACAATCTTTAAAGGGAGAGACAGAATATTTAGATTAAGGCAGGAAATAGATTTAAGAAAAAAAATAATTGTAGTTGAAGACGGAAATATTAGATTATAGGTAGTATATTATCCCAATAACCATTAAAACCCAAATGAGGACTGATGATAATAGGGGGATGTCAGTTATGAGAACCCGCTCCGGGGATTCACCCTCTTTTTTCTCATAAATAATATAGAGGTATCTCATTACAGCATAAATTGTAATTGGAACTGTAGCCATAAAATATTTGGCTTCCCAAATAGGGAGTTCAATATTTCCAAGGAAATGCAATAAATTATTAGGGGTGGAAATTGGAGGTTGCTGAAATGCGTATAAAGCATAAGTTAACCAGGTCGAGTTTGCAAACATAGAAGTTAAGATATCTAGTAAATTTTCCGGGTAGTGAAGTAGTGTTTCCCTGTGTTTTGAGGCTTGTGCTTGCATTAAAGTAAGCTCAGATCTTCTTTTCCCGATTGCAAGAAAAAGGGCAAACGATGTTACAGAAAGCAAAAACCAAACATTAAGATGTGCATCGATTGCCCAAACTCCTGCGTAAACCCTTAAAACAAATCCTGCGGCAATGACTAAGACATCGATTAATATTACGTGTTTAAGATAAGATGAGTAAAAAAGCTGAAGAATTAAGTATAAAACTGAAGCCATGAAAAATGCAGGAGAAAGAACATAGGCTAGAGGTAAGAGTGAAAGGATTAATACTAGCGCTGCGGAAATCGCGATATTTGGTGATATTAGTCCTGAGGCAATCGGACGCTTTGCCTTAAAAGGATGCATTCTGTCTCTTTCGATATCAAAAACATCATTTAAAAGATACGTTGCAGAAGAAAATCCGCAAAAAAGCAAAAATGCGCTTATGGATTTAAGTTGTGCTTCAGGATCGAGGAATGATCCAGAAAGAAGTAGAGGTGCAAAAACCGCAAAGTTTTTTACCCATTGTCTGGGTCGTGTTTCCTTGAATAATCCCCAAAGGAATTTAACCATAAAATTAATCCTAATACTGAAAGTGCAACGAGCACCGATGCAAACAACTTACCTTTACTGTTTAAATTAAGCGCCAGCGCCCCAAGAATAACACCAAGCGCCATATAAATACAAGTAATTTGTTGGGGAGTTAATCCCCGGTTCAGTAAAAGATGATGAAGATGTCCCCGGTCTCCCCACACAGGTGATTTACCCTGTAGCACTCTTCTTACAAACGTATACATAAAATCAGTTGCAGGAATTAATAGAACTAGTCCGGCAGTTGCAAGTTTTGCTCCGGATAAAATTGCAAGAGATGCAATAATAAGTCCAAACACTCCTGAGCCAGAAAAGCCCGGGAAAATTTTGGCGGGGTGCCAGTTAAAAATGAAAAAACCTAAAGCGGAACCGGCAGTTATGAAAGACAATTTTGCTATATTTTCCTGATTTGGATCGCCTGCAAGAAATAATTTAAGAGATAAAATTCCTAAGACCAGGGTTGCAACTAATACTATTCCGGGCATTTGTCCATCAACCCCCTTTGACCAGTTAATCATATTCATTACCCAAATCATCCAAAATAGTGCAAAAATATCTGCTATTACTATAAATTGGTGATTACCTAGAAAATTAACAGGAAAGGAAAAACTATCTAAACGAATAACCCCGCCTAAAGGATTGGTTATAAAACTTATGCCAACTCCGCTTACGACAACAAAACCTGCTGCAAGAAATTGTATTAAAAGTCTTTTGTATGGGGAAAAGTTTTTTGATTTATCATCATAAAGCCCCAAAACTAAGAGGATAGACGTACCAAGAATTATTCCAAGAATATGTTTTTCCAGAGGTAAAAAAATAAAAATAGATAAGATTATCCCGATGAAAATTGCAAGTCCTCCTGCCCTGGGGATTGTTTTAGTATGGATTTGTGCCGGATGTGGTCTTTTCTTGGGATTATCCAAAAGATCAAATTTCTTTGCGATTTTTATTGTCGGATATACACTTAAAGCTGTTATTAAAAATGAAAAAAAAGCGGGAATTAAAAAATCCATTTTAAACAAATAATAGTATTACTTTAATTACGCTAACTGCAAGTATTATAGTAGTAATAAGGGAAGTTACGCTAAGTATTATCATAAAGAAGTGTTGCCTTTCATGAAGCTGCCAGGAAAACATTAAATTAATAAGACTGATGCAAATTATAAGCGCAGGAATTATTAGGAATTGCTGAGGTGTTGCAAGTTGTTTTTCACCCCATGGCAATGAGTAAAACAAAGGAAGTCGCTTGGGTAAAAATCCTGCAGAAAAAAATACAAATAATCCGAGGATAATTGCTGTAATTACAGATACGAAACTAAGTAATGATGATAAATGTATTCTACTCATATTAATTAGGTGTTTTTGAACTCGACGTTCTTACTTTGTTAGTTGTACGAAATTCTAAATAACGCCCAAACATTAAAGACGTTTGGGCGTCAATTGCAGGTAGGGTAGCTATAGTTACCAGTATTATCGGAATAAGGGACCACTGAAGATATGACCAGAGTTTAGTAATGAATGACCAATCAGGAGGTCTTCTGGGAGCGGTTTTTTCATGGACATAGATAGTTGCAAAAAGTCCGACAAAGGCTGCTGTCAGGATCCAGGACGATATAACAGATAAATTATATGCAACCACAGACTCTGAAAAGTTAGTATTTACAAGCGGAATAAGAAGTCCTCCAAAAGAAATAAAAAGAGCGAGAGTCCCCCATTTAAGGTATGACCAGAAAACAAAAACAAGCTTGTCAGTTTTATCCCAGAAATCTGTTTGTTTATTTTTAAAATACTCTCTTACGATAAAGGGTAGATGTTCAACTCCGTATGCCCAGCGTTTGAGCTGCAGATATTGATTTTGGAAAGTTTTTGGAAGGTTTACGTCTAAAACAGCATCAGCATTGATTGGTAAAAAATGCGGAATAACTTTATAATCTCCATTAAAATAGTAATAAGCTTTCCAGTAAAATCCTGAATCGTCATTTACTTTATTGGGTATCCAAAGACCTAAATCTATGAGCGATTTTAGGTTCATAGATAAAGATGCAAAGTTGATATATTTATCAGAACCCACCATTTCAGAAAGCTGCCAAAGAGCAGTTCCGGTTGCAAGAAGCCTCATAGGAGCGGGAGTTTGCCAGTAATTGTTATAATAGAGAAATGCACCTGTGTATGATCTCTTATCTCTTTTATCTTCAGGTGTAGATAAATATTTATGAAGCATTCCGGAAAGAAACTGTTCGTGTATACAGAAATCTGCGTCCAGTGTTGTAACTATAATATTTTCCGGGTTGATACCTCTCTTTTTAAATAGACTAAGTGCATTTTTTATCATCCAGTTTCTATTTGAACCCGGACCGGGAACTTCGCCGGGGAGCCCAAAAGGGTGGGTGGTTGTAAAGACGCCTGAAATTTTTGACTCAAATTTTTTTAAGTAAGAGAGAGTTTCTTTTATTTTTTGAGGGTCATCCCGCTGCTCAAAGCCAACAGCTAAAAATATTCTATCTTTAGGATAATTTGATTTTGCCAGGGCGTCAAATGATGATGAGAGTATATCGATCCCTTCCTTGTAAGTAGGGAGAACTATTAGGTGGTAATATTCTTTCCAGACTTTAGGGTATTCTGCTGAAAGTCTGTTTAGCCAGTTCTCTTTTTTTGCTGATTCCATCTTTCTATACCCGGTAAAAATTAGCGCAGCGATTTTGAATGAATTAATCAGCCAGTAAGTGTCAGCTAATATTATAATGTATGCAACTGCAAAGGGGAGTGCAAATGAAAGCCAGATAGGGGAAGTTAGTGCGATCCAAGTTAGGGCACCCGGTAATATCTCGAGAAATCGTTCGAAAGCTGAGTCGTGTCTCGAGATAAAATCTTTTTCTATTTTTTCTGATATAACATAAGACTCTGAAAGCAGATGGTAAAGAGTGATACCTAAGCCTGTACCTCCAAGAAAAAAAGCAATTAAGATATTAAGCGGCGAGTTGGTAAGCCCTCCGAAAAATCCCAGTATCAGTCCCAAGGTGAGTACTACGATACCAATTAGAGAATGAATTTTTGTTTTTAAGGTTTGCTTGATTAAAGCAGAAATATAAAATGAAGCAAGTAAACTAATTATTAAAATTATAATAAAACGCATAAGTTAGGTTAGTTTAGTTTAACGCATGCGGAGAAGCTTCGCAACATTTTCCGAGGTTTTACTAGCTACTTCTTCCAGGGAGATTCCTTTTACCTCGGCAATAGTTTGTGCTACCTCCACTACATTTGCAGGTTCGTTACGTTTTCCTCGGTTACTTTGAGGAGCTAGAAAAGGGGAGTCAGTTTCTAGAACTATTCTATCCAAGGGGATAATTTTAGCAGCATCTCTAAGATATTCATTCTTAGGATAAGTAATATTAGCTGTAAAGGAAACCAGGAAGTGGGTATTTTGTATTATGTAGTTGGTAGTAGGGAGTAAGCCAGAGTAACAATGGTAAATTCCAAAATGGTTTTTTGTCATTTCAATACATTCATCCCAGGCTTCGGAGTTTTCTGAATTTTTAGAGCGGTCATCACGGCAGTGGACTATTAATGGAAGATTAAGCTTTTTTGCTAAATCAATTTGAGTCTGAAATAATTTTCTTTGTAAATTTTTTATTCTTGAACCAGAATACCTCGCAGCAGGCTTTGGGGATGAATGGTTCACAGAAGAACTTGCCCGAAGGGATACTTCGTAGTTTACTGCGGAGTAGTTCATTTGATTCGTATCTATTCTGTCATTCTGAGCCGAAGGCGAAGAATCTAGAGATTTCTCGCTAACGCTCGGAATGACAGGGGATGGAAAGAAGAAATCCAATCCGCATTCACCAACAGCGATGCACCTTGATATATTTGATTGATAGATTTGTTCTAATTTAGTTATGTCTTGATGTATGGATACGTCTGGATTATCAGAGTATTTAACTGATTCATGTGGATGGATCCCAATAGTTGAGAAAAATTTTATATTTTGCCATTTTGGATCTTTTTCCAGATTTTGTACTTGTTTCAAAGCTTGTTCAGATTTTTCTATATCCACACCAACGTTGATAATAGTGGATACACCGGCATTTATGGCTCGTTTGAGCATATCGTCGAAGTCTTCTTCAAAAGAATCCCAATAAAGATGTGCATGTGTGTCAGTCAACATGATAGTTAGAAGATTTTTATAATTTTAAATTCTAAAACTAAGAACTTATAATGGTCAAGGATTGGTTGGTTATAATAACCGCTAAAAATTTTTCTCATCTCTTTTCTTGATTTATAAATTTCATGGCCAATTCTGCATATAGGTAAATCAGAAAAATTAGCATGTGATTTTTCTGTGATTTCCACTATCCCGAATGGTTTGTCTGTTGAACTATCCACAACTTCAACTTGATTACCTATACTTATGGAATCATATTTTTCACCCAATCGGTAAGTTAGTGTTTTTGTGCCATTTTTAATAAGTTCCACCAATTCTGGAGCAAATCCTATTTGTTTCATATTCGCGGGAATAAAGGTGAACCAGATTTAATTTTCCCGGAGAATTGTTTTAGGATTTTTTCAGAAGTTTCTGGTAAAAATGGCTGTAGGTTAAAAGCAATGTGCTGGATTCTTGCAACAAGATCCAGAAGAACTTGGTTTAGTTTTTCTCCAGTTAGTTCCCATGGTTTTTCCTTGTTAACTTTTTTATCAGCATCCGTAATTTCTCCCCAAATATGGGATAGCGCCTCGTTAAATTTGTAGTTTTCAAGGTGAACTGTCATCTTAGGATCAAGAGATTGCTTCGTTTCGCTCGCAATGACGGAGTGAGTTTCACAAAGTTTTGCAACTCTGGAAACTAAATTCCCTAAACCGTTAGCAAGATCTGCATTATATGCAACTCTAAGTTTTTCTTCAGAGATATCCCCCTCTTCGGTTAATACGTTGTATCTCATTAAATAGTATCTAACTGCATCTGCCCCAAATTTTTCTACCCAATCTGTTGGTCTAATTACATTTCCTAAGCTCTTACTAATTTTTTGACCGTTTATTCCGAGGAAACCATTTACTAAAATAGTTTTTGGGAGTTCTAACTCGGCACTTTTAAGCATAGCTGACCAAAGAAGTGCATGCCAGCGTAAGTTATCTACTCCTAAAATGTGTACATCAGCTGGCCAGAATTTTTTAAACTGTTTAGGATTATCTAAAAACCCGATTCCAGTTAAATAGTTAGTTAGAGCATCAAACCAAACATACATCACATGATCTGGTTGTCCTGGAACTGGTACGCCCCAGGAAAAAGAAGTTCTCGAAATTGGAATATCTTTTAGCCCTCTTTCAAGGAATTTTACCATTTCATTTCGCCCAGATTCTGGAACAACAAAGTTAGGATTATTTTTGATATGGTTAATTAGAAAATTTTGATATTGACTCCATTTAAAAAAGAAATTTTTTTCAGTGATTTTTTTGATTTCTAAATGAGGATGAAATTGACATTTACCATCGGTTAGATCACTTTCAGCATAGTAAGCCTCGCAACCCGTACAATAAAGACCATTAAATTCTCCCAGATATATATCCCCATTTTGTTCTACTCTTTTCCAGATTTCCTGGGCGACTTTTGTGTGATCATCATCTGTGGTTTCAATAAACCTGTCATAAGAAATATTTAAAGAATCTTGTTGCTGCTTATCAGTATTAGAGATTGCTCTTACATACTCTCGCGTACCCTGACCAGATTCTTTAGCTGCTTTTTCAGCCTTTTGACCGTATTCATCAGTTCCTGTTAGAAAGAATACATTTTCCTTGCCTATTTTAACACGGTAATACCTTGCTAGAATATCGGCTGCAATTTTTTGAAAAGCATGGCCAATATGAATTGTATCGTTAACATAATCGATAGCTGTTGTTATGTAATATTTTTTCATTTCTTCCTCAAGTCCATTGTCATTCCGGACTTGACCCGGAACCTATATGAGTAAGATCCTGAAACTAGTTCAGGATGACAGGTGGCGTTTTTGCCACCTCGTCAGTTTAGGTATAAACGAGCCTGATGTCAACCCCGATTTAATCGGGGTCAAATGCGAGGATCTCTTAAAGTAACTCAAAAGTAAAATTACAGCTAAGACAGTTAACCCTGTGGAAACTAAATTTAAGGAATCCAAAGCCTTCAAGACTAATAAAATTATGATTCCAAAAGAAATAAAAATAGATCTTAAGATATTATTAAGTGCTAAATTTATAGAAAAAATTAAGCTTAAAAAAAACGGGATAAAAAATGAAAGCAACTGAAAAGAATCAGCTCTTGTTAAGCTTTCAGGATAAGGGACATTTAAAATAACATAAACAAAAATTCCCCAGGAAAATAAGGCAGGAATTATTTTTAATATAAGCCGGGTCATGAATTAAGTATAACTTAAATACGGCATACAGGAAATTATCAGTAAAATTGTTCTAATGATTCGAATCATTGAAGTAAATTATTGACAGGATACCGCTAAAGCGGAAAATTGTCCAAATATTATAGGGGTTTGACAAAGGTAGAGAGCGGAGAGTATTATTTGGTTAATATGTTAGAAGGTGTTCAGAATTCAGAAGGAGAATTGTCAGGAGAAACTTCTACTCCTGATTTAAATCCAAAAGAAAAATTTATTACTAATCTCCAATAACTTAAGAGGTAAAATGCCCGTGGAGGAATTCATTAGATCATTAGATAGATCTACGGTTTCTAAATTTACCCATAATGCTAACCTTTTAGAAAAACATGGCCCAATTTTAGGAATGCCACATTCAAAAAAATTAACTCCTGATTTATATGAACTACGATTAAGGGGTAAAGAGGAAGTAAGAATAATTTATGGATTTATTGGGAGAAAGATATATTTACTACATGGATTTAAAAAGAAAACTCAACAAATACCTACCAAGGAAATTGAAGTTGCTCAGAAGCGATTTAATACCCTGAAGTAAGATAACATATATGATATAATTAAAATATGAAAAGCTGGAAAGTATTAAGAGAAGAATTATTAGAGGATCCAGAAGTTCGTAAGGAGTACGAAAAACTAAAGCCGCGTTACGAACTGATTTCTCAATTAATTGGTGCCAGGGCTAAAAAGGGTTTAACCCAAGCGCAGCTGGCTAAAAGAATGGGAACTAAACAATCAGCGATTGCCAGAGTGGAAGGCGGTAATGCAAATCCCTCTGTGGCTTTCCTTCAAAAATTGGCAACAGCTCTTAATTCTAAATTAACTATCCAAATCCAACCATAAATTACAAGAAATTTTTAAGGGATTGAATATCCTGTAAGGTTTTGATAAATTCTAATTATGACAGGCGAAAGGTTATGGGAACAGTTTAGACAAGTGGGCGAGTTGACTGGAGCATTTACCCTAGGAAAAACCAGTATTGGATTGTATTGTATAGGCGAACAAACAAAAAGGTTTGCCGAGCGAATGCACTTAAGAAGTTCTCTGATGTATTTATCTGCAACCCATCCTGAGTGGCATAAGCCTGTCAAAATTGACCCACAACTTTTAAATGAAGATGGAACTATTAATACAGAGAGGCGAGATGCTGGCATTGCCAAAATGTGGAGAAATTTAAAAACTAACCCCTAGCTCTCAATAACTTGAAAAGTTGAACCTCCAGAATTTTTGGAAACTTCAATTCGGGTCGGGAATTCTTCTTTTAGCTCTTCCAGGTGAGTTATTATTAATATTTTCTCAAAGTCATTTTTGATAGTATCTAGAACTTCTACAACTCTGGAGCGACCTTCAGTATCTTGAGTTCCAAAGCCCTCGTCTATTATTAAAAATTGCAGTTTGGCACCAGCACGTCTTGTTAAAAGTTTAGAAAGGGCAATGCGGATGGCAAAGTTTACCCTGAATGTCTCTCCTCCTGAGTAAAGTTCATAAGGTCTTTCCCCCATTTCATCAGATATAACAATATCTAAAGTTTCAACTGTGGTATGCATTTTCCCTTCACTAGTTTCAACTTTTGTTTTAGTCTCCTTTTGTGTAACAAATGCCACTTTCATACGTCCCTCTGTTAATTTTCCGAGAAGTCTATTTGCCTCATCCTCAATTTCCGGAATAGCTGTTTCTATAATCATTGCCTGAATGCCTTTTTTCCCAAAAGCTAATGAGAGTTCTTCAAAGGCTTCTTTCTCTTTTTGTAAAATGGATTTTTCTTCAAGTTTTTGTTTACTTAATTTTTCCATTTGCTCAACTCGAGAGATTAACTCTTTAGCTTGTCCTAGCTGATTTTGGTATTCTTTCTCTTCGGTCCTTGAACTACCTAATTCTGAGTCCTTTTGACTGATAACTGTTTGAATGTTGGCTAAATCTTCATCAACACTGGGGAGCTTTTTTACTTCTTCTTCCAAATTCTCGACCTGCGATTTTTTGTTATTAAAAAGACTAAGTAATTCCAGCCTGACCTTATTCTCTGATTCTAGTGTGGCTTCTGCAGCTATTGATTTTTCTCTTCGTTCTTGTAGATTGGGTAGCTCAGTTAATTTTTGCAGAATTTCTTGATATTTATGGTCATCGGTTTTTATTAAAGCAATTTCTGACTCTAAATTTTTTATATTTAATTCCTCATCGGCCGTTTCTATTTTTACTTTTTCGGATTCTAAATCTCTAATTTTTAGTTCTACTTCATCAAGAACTCTATGTTTACTGTCTTTGCCGATTTCCTGTCCACAGGTTGGGCATTTGGCAGATTCTTTGCTTAAATCTTCAACTTGAGATTTTGCCTCACTGATTTTTTTCTCTAATGTTTGCTTGTCTTTATTTTTTAAATCTAGTGAATATTTAATTCTATTAAACTCATTTTCAAGGTCTGATTTTTTTTGTCGAATTATTGTATATTCATCCTTTTCTTTTTCTAAAGCTTTTAGCTTTCTTATTTTTTCATCAATAATGGGAAGTTCTTTCAGCTGTTCATGAAGTTGCTTAATTTTTTCAGCTCTGCTTTTTCCCTGAGCAAGAATTTTATCTCGCTCTTTTTGTAAATCTGATAATGTTTGTTTAAGTTTATATTGTTGTTCTTTAGCGGCATTCAGTGTAGCTTTTTGGTCTGTTAGATTCTTTAATTCTTTTTCCAGGATACTGATGTTTATTTCAACTTCGCTTATTTTTTTCTCAGCAGCAATTTTTTTCTCTTGTGACTTCTCTTTTTGTGAAAGTTCAGCATCTATCTCCAAGAGCTGATACTCTAAGAGTTTTAATTTATTTTCTGCCTCCTTAACTTTTTCTCTTGCTTTTTCTTCCAGGATGTCATAGTGGGCAAGACCTAAAATATCTGCTAGGATTCTTTTTCTGTCTGTTGGTCCTTTGGTGGTAAATTCATCAGCGTGACCCTGACGTAAAAAGCTGGAATTGGTAAAAGTTTCAAAGGAGAGATGAAGTGTATCGATAATTTTTTGTTGAGTGACTTTTATGGTGCCCTCGGTTAAGTTATGAGAACCGCTCCAAAATTCTAATGCGCTGGTGCCGCCATGTTTAGTAGTACGGTTTCTTTTTACAGTAAATTTATGACCATCTAGGTCGAATGAAAACTCTACTTGCATATCACTTGCCCCAAGTCGAACTAGCTGATCAGCATTATCACCAGCCCGGGACCAGCCCCAAACACACCAGGTGATGGCATCAAGAATTGAAGATTTTCCAGCCCCGTTTTGTCCGGAAATAGCAGCTAAATGGAATTTAGTAAAATCAAGTTCCGGTACATTTTCTCCGTAGGAGGTAAAGTTGTGAAGTTTAAGTTTAACTGGTATCATATTGACCTGTCCCAAAGAATGGGAATAATTTTTACTAAACCCTGGTTAAAAGTACTTTCTGGTTTATTTACAAATCTGGCAGCTGGGTGGTTTGGCGCTGTGTTTATAGTTCCAGCTTTTGCTGACACTACACACTTAAGTGGAATTATAGTATTGATAAGATATCTACTATCTGGTATAATTTCATTATTAATATCAGTCAAAATTGAGGAGATCTTAGAAAGATGAACATTATCCATATTCTTGATACTGCGCAAATAGGAACAGCACTTTTGGTAATTGCCTTTTTGCTTATGTATATAGCTTTTTATAAAAATCCTAAGAAAAAATCTCATAAGGCCTCTTAAAAAGAATCTTCGGAAGTTTGGCATCATCAGATGTGCAGTATAGATAAAAAGATGGATTTTGACAATCTCAGAATTTTATGTCACCTCTGAATTTTATTGACTTCATAACACTAAGAAGATCGGATTTATTATTGGGATTACAGGTATTAAAGTAATAAGTGGTGTGATTATTCCCTATGGGCAAGAAACCAATAAATAAGTTCCCACCCTTTTTAACTACCTCATAAACCTCTGCTGTCCTGGTTCCGATTGTGAATTCTTCTTTGTTATTTAACTTACCTTCAAATTGTGTTAGATTGTTGTTCCAGTCGTCTGCTGACCTAAAACCATTTGTAGACCATATGGCGATGCATTCATTACTAGGATTATTAATGGAATCGTAGTACTTGCTAAATACTTGGAAGCGCTTCATTAGTATGAGTCTTGGTGGTGCCATACCGCCTTGGGAATCATAGGAAGTTAACATATCATCTGTTGTGACGTAATAAGAGCTTGGAGCAGTGATTTGGCCACGAAAATAATCTGACTCAGCAACTTTTTCATGGCCAGGAAAATTTATTATATTTTCCCTAGCAACGTCCGATTTAAAAGTGCTGTTTACCGGTTGAGGTTTATTGTTAGCAAGATTATTTTGTCTACTTAAATAAAAAACGCTAATAATCACAGCGAAAATAATTAAAATTATTATTGAGGAATGACCTTTTTGGTTTAGCATTAATTAAATTATCTCACTACATAGGAAATAATTCAATCTAATAGCTGAGCTGCATACTTTTCTAATTCCTTTTGGCGTTCAGGCGAGATTTTTTTGGCTTCGAAGTATTTATTTAAGGCTTCAATTGGGGTGAGTCTTTCGACTTCTTCCTGGCCTTCGATTTTTAATCTTTCAGTTCTTTCAACGTTCCTGGAAATTCCGGCAATATAATGAGCAGATGATAATGCTCTCTTAATTTTATCCATTTGAATTTCTCCATCACAACTAGAAGGGATGTTGATTGTTAATCTGATTACACAATCAGCAATGGCGTGTTTTTCAATTTCATCTAATATGGTTTGAGTAGGATTGGAATCAGTTGGTTTTAAATCAACAGTTATGGATAAGAATTTACGACAGTTAGTGGAGATAAACTGGAAAGAGGTAGAATAACCGTCATGGCGAGGAGCCGAAGGTGACGAAGCAATCTCTTTTTGGGATTGCTTCGCTGTCGCTCGCAATGACGATGTAGGTGAGATATCCACCAAACATATTCCTTTATCCTCTTTCTCCTCACCAAAATCAATTCTATGAGGCGATCCCGCATAAACTACTAAAGGATCGGTTGATAAAACTTGGTGCTTGTGGATATGACCTAAGGCTACATATGAAAGTCTTTTATCCTGAAGAAGTGGCAAGGGAACTGTAACATCATTTGCAATAGCCATGCCCTTTTCTGAACCATAGTTTGCTCCCTCCACCTCGCAGTGTGATAAAAATATAGCCGGGGAGTCAGATTTAATTTTGTCATACAAAGACTTTAATTTATCGCCAACTGTTTTATAGTCATCTTTATGTAACCATGGCAAGGTGATAATTTGTAAATTGCCTGATCTGGTTTCTATATAAAGTAACTCTGGCTTTCTGGAAACATGAACATTGTCTATTTCCAGCGCTGAATAAATATCTAAGGTATTGGCTTTACCTTCTGCATTCGGGGTGTCATGATTTCCTATAACTAAAACTACTGGGATTCCAGCCTTGGCAATTTTTTTAATTCTTTCACCAAAACCACGTTGCTGAGTTGGATTTGGATCACGGGTTTTGTAGGCATCTCCAGCAAAAACTACAGCATCAACTTTCTCAGAAATTGCAGTATCAACAATAAAATCAAAAGTCTGAAAAAAATCTAGGAGGCGAGTGGAAAGCCCGGTTTCGGGATCAAGCTTACTATAGTTTTCCATGCCGATGTGAATATCAGCAAAATGAAGTAGGCGCATAAGAAGTTGATTATATCATGGGCTTTGGTTATCATTTAATTATGAAAGTCTTAGTTTTAATTGCTCAAATTATCGCTATAGTTATAGTATCCGATCAAAGCTCTCATTCTCTTTCAGATACTTTTATCAAATCCTCGCCGTACATATTAATAGTTATAGTTGGATACTTCCTTTTAACATTGTCTTTCAAAAAAAGAGAATAATTTGTTTTAGGATATTTATGTTAAGCTAAATATTATGAATACTGAACATATAAGGGCTTTGGGGAATGTGGTTGAAATAAGTTTACAACAGCCACCGCAAGTCGATTATCAGGAAGCATGGTTATGTTTGGCCGGAGCAATAGTTGCAGCTGCTTTTTCTGGATTGTGCTTGAGGCAGTTATACCGAGAGTTAGATGAAGAAGAAGCAATTGAAAAATTTATTCAACCATCAAGTGAGTGAGAGTAGTCTAATTAATTTTATATATCCAAAAATCGCCTTCCAGTTTTCCGTCTTTACTTAGCCGGGTATTAGGATTAGTTTTATCGGTTATTAGAATTTTTTTATATGGTTTCCAATTTTTGAAATGGAATGTTTGAGTAATAACTTTGGAGCCTTTTTTCAGGTTTCTTTTAAGAAGTGGTTCTAGTTTTTCAATTCCTTTTGGAAGAAGGAAGATGAAAACTAGGTCGGCTTTTCTTATGTCTACCTCCGGCGTTTCGCTCGCTCCCGGTGTGTCATCAAGCGGTTTATCCAGACTCCACACCGGGAGTGTCACTGATGTTTCACCTCGGAGGTGTTTTCCGGTGGATGGTAGGAATTTAAAAATATCTCCATGAACGAATTGTACGTTCCCACCTGACATGTAGGAAGCTAGTTTTCTGGATTTCCATCTGGATAATAAAACCCTGATCCAAGATTGTTCTATTCCGTATGCCTTAGCCCCCATTTTGGCTGCCTCTATTATAACTCTACCGTCGCCAGAGCCTAATTCATAAAATATATCGCCTTTTTTAAGGTTTGCCATTTTTAGAACTTTTCTGATTCTGGACATTTTGGTGGGTACATATGGGGCATCAGATCCGGCAAACCAGGATAGGCCGAGCAGGCAACCGAGTAAGATTCCTCCGATGACAATTAAAGTTGATTCCATACTTGATATTGTCATTCCGAGTGTAGCGAGGAATCTCAAGATTAGTCATGAGATCTCTCGCTAATCGCTCGAGATGACAGGAATTATCTGCGCAGCAGTTTCAATAAAAACACTTTTACTGGTAGTAGTTTATCAATAGCTGTGAACATCCAATAGATCGGCCAGTTTAAAACCAAGTCATAAGTTCCAATGTATTCAACCAACTTTCCCCCGTATCCCTGTTTAAATTTGTGGAATCCATACCATGGATCTTTTGGGTCAGCATCCGGACCCAAGGCTCCCCACATATCAAATTTTTTAAGACCTAATTTTTTGCCAAGTTTCATAGCTTCCCAGGCAACTAAATTATTTGCCATTACCTCCGGGTGTGATTTTGAAGATCCGCCATAAGGATAATATAGAGTATCTTGAAAATTTAAAAGCATCCAAGCAGTTAAGGGTTCTTCATTATATGTCGCAATCAAAAACCTGGCCATGTCAGCATTCCGGAGAGTTTCCCATACTTTGCGGTGGTAGTTTTCATTATGGCCATGATAACCTTGGCGTTTAGTGGTTTCAAAATATAGTTTTAAATAAAGTTCAAAAGCTTCGTCATCAGTTCTTTCTTCTACTTTGACACCATGTTTCTGGGCAACCTTTATATTATATCTGGTTTTAGGGTGCATGTTTTTGAGGAGTTCTTCTTCTGATTTGGTTAAATCAATTATGAAGTTATGCTTTGTAAAAAGAGGCTTAGGGGATGGAATGAATTGAGAATTGAGAATTGAGAATTGAGAATTATAATTTTCCACTTTCCATTTTCCACTCTCCATTTCTATGTTCGGTTCTACTTTAATAAAAGCACAGTTTTGATCATGACCAATTTTAATAAGAGCTTCTGCTAGCTCTTCATCTGGTACTGAGCCTTTTGGTAAATAGCCGACATTTAAATTAGTAAATGGTATATGGTGAATAGTTAATTGAAAAGCTTTAAATATTTTTTCCCCGTCATAAAGTCCGTATCTTAAAACTTTCAGCCCCATGTTTTTGCGAAACTCCCCCCATTCCCAGGATTGCATAACATGGGTAACTAATTTATTATACTCAGACTTTTGGTTATCAGAGATTTTTCTTAGATCCATGGAGATATTATATCAATGTCATCCCGTACTTGATACGGGATCTATATAATATGGATTCCCGCCTTCGCTCGCCTCGCTGAAGCCCCGGCGAAGCGGGCGGGAATGACAGAGGTGGTTAAAAGATTTGAATTTTTGCGGTAGTTTTTAATTGCTGGAATTTTTCATTAAAAATACTGGATATTTTTTGCTGTTTTAGTTGATCCTCTGCTAACTTTTTAAACTTTGCAGGTTCTGTTGCCTCCGGGGCACTCGAGTTTTCATCCATAAATTTTTGCAGCTCTTCTGCAGAAATTGTAGCATCTTTTTCATACAGTTTTTCTACAATGAGTTGAAATCTGGTTTGTCTCGCAAGTTCTGATCTGGTTAGACCTTGTTGGGCAAGTAATGATTCGAAGGATTCCTTGCCTCCGTATTGGTTTTCTGTTTCTGTGATCTTTTGGTCAACTTCTGCCTGTGTAACAAGAATTTTGTTTTTTGCTGCTTCCTGTTCCAGAATTTTTTCATTAACCAGTTGAGTAACAGTTTTTTCTTTATAGATTGCGCTCATTCTTTGGATGACTTCAAGCGTGGTAAGAGGTTGATTATTTACAGTTGCTGCAACAAACCAGCTCTTTTTATAAAAGCCTAAAAGAATTAGTCCGATTATAATGATGAATATAAATCCTTTTTTATTGAGCCTTCTTTTCGCTGAAGATTTAAAAGTATCAGTTACTTCGAGTCCTCCGGTTTTTGGTTTAGTTTTAGAAATACTTTTTCTTGCCATTGGATGATATTAACAAAATAAATTTAACTTGACAAGATAGTAATTAAAGCAAGTAAATATCCACGAATTGTGCCTTCCAGCCGGCAGTGCGGGCATCGTCAAAGCCGAGGTCAATAATATTTCCTTTTATGGCTCCGCCGGTATCTCCGGCAACTGCCACCCCATACCCGGGAATATAAACTTTGCTCCGCATCTTAATAACTTTTGGATCAACTGCTATAACTCCTTTTCCTGCTCTCATACCAATGGCAGTCCATTCATTACATCCGGGACAATGTGAATCATAATGAGTTGCGTATACCCGCATTTTTTTCCAGTATTTAATTTCTCCGTCTGCAATAGAAAGCGTTTTCCAGACTATTTTTGTGCCACGGGATATAATTTTATCTTTGGCTGTTGTTTTTTCTTCAGAAACTAGTTCTCTGGTATATTCACTGGTTTGGTTCACCTCCGAGGTGTTTTTAGGTGCGTAATAAGTTACTTTAATAATCTTAGTAATTTTACCATCCTCGCCTTCGTCTAAAACTGTTTCAATACCTGCCTCTGTTTCAGGGTTATCTTTGTAAACTGTCTTTTTAGGAATGACTTCAGTTTGTTCTTCCAGTTTTTCCGAGAATCTGGACTCTGTAGTAACTGGCTGGATGGATTCTACGGAAGGAGGTGAATCAGTCTGTTCTGCTAAAACAGAAGGGGCGGGACGAAAGTCCTTTGTTAGAAAAAGTATTGCTGCAATGAGTAAAGCACCAAAGTATCTTTCCATTTATACTCTCAACCATTCATCCTCATCGACTTGGTTTATATCATTACTAAATTCTGCAGGATCTTTAAAAGAAGTATTTGCTACAATTAAACTTTCCGGAATATCTGCTAAAAATCTTGAAACCAGATTAGAGTTTCTTTGACCAAAATACAACCTTTGCCTTGCATACGTTAAATAAAGTTTATTTTTTGCTCTTGTTATGCCAACATACATCAACCTTCTTTCTTCTTCAAGCTCCTGTACATCCATAAGAGATCTCGAATGAGGAAAAAGTCCTTCTTCCATCCCAACTATGAAAACAAAAGGGAATTCCAGGCCTTTAGCTGAGTGAAGGGTCATAAGTGTTACCGCATTGTTTGGTTTATTGTTTATGGTAGATAGTTTATGGTTTGGAATTTCAACTGCTTCCACCAAGGCTACATTTTCTAAAAAGTCCACTAAATTTGGAAATTCTTCAGCTACACTGCGGAGTTCTTTAACGTTTTCAACACGCGTTTTACCGACTTCAGTATTGTCGTCTATATACGCAAGGTACCCTGTTTTAGAAAGAATTAAGTCCAGAAGTTCCAATGTGGTGTATGCTAAACTGTCATTCTGATCCGGCTTTGCCGGAGAAGAATATATATCCTTCGCTTTGCTCAGGATGACATTGGAAAGCTCCAAAACTTTCTGCAGCCTGCCTTTGCCGATTTTTTCTGCTCTTTTTATAGAAACCGAATCTTTCGGATTTTGAAGCAGCCTAAGATATGCCAGTACATCTTTTATTTCCTTTCTTTGATAGAAACTTACCCCGCCGATTAATTTATATGGAACACCAGCCTTCAGAAACTGTTCTTCAAGAGCTCGGGATTGAGCATTGGTTCGGTAGAGAATTGCAAAATCAGACAATACCCCTTTGTCATTCCGAGTGGTTAGCGAGGAATCTCCTAACTTGCTCGCCTCGCTTCGCGGGCGAAGCGGGTTTGGGTCTCGCATTTGCGAGAGATCCTTCGCTTCGTTCAGTATGACATTAAGGATAAAATCCGCTTCTTCTATTTCGCTCCTAGCCTCGTAAACTTCTATTTTCTCCCCTCCTTTTTTATCTGTCCAGAGTTTTAAAATTGGGTGTGACTTATTTTTAGAGATAACCGAGTGGGCGGCATCCAGGATAGTCTGGGTTGATCTATAGTTTTGTTCCAGATTAAAAACTTTTGAGTTAGGATAATCTTTTTGGAAGTTTACAATATTTCTAAAATCAGCCCCTCTAAACCTATAAATACTCTGACTGGCATCGCCTACAACACAGATATTCTGATGTCTTTTAGCTAAATATTTGGAAATTAAATATTGGGCTGGATTAGTATCCTGATATTCGTCGATCAATATATATTGGAACTGAATCTGGTAGCGGGTTAAAATAGCTGGATCAGTTTGGAAAAGTTTTATTGTAGAGAGAAGTAGATCGTCAAAATCTAAAGCAGAATTTTTTTCCAGAATTTTTTGATATTCCAGGTAAATTTTAGCAACAGTTTCCTGAAAAAAACCTCTGGCATATTGAGGATATTCTAAGCTAGAAATAAGTTCATTTTTGGCGCTGGATATGGTAGTTCTTACTGCATGAGGTGAAGTTTTCTGAACAGGTATATTTAAATTTCCCATCGCTTCTTTTATAGCATCCAGGGCATCGGACTCATCGTAGATTGCAAATCCAATTGGCAGCCCCAGGGTCCGACCCTCACGGCGGAGTATTCTGGCACAAAAGGAATGGAAGGTGCCCATGATAGGTTGAGTGGATAGTTGACCTATTAATTTTTTGATGCGCTCAACCATTTCACCAGCTGCTTTATTAGTGAAGGTTAAAACGAGGATGTTTTCTGGTTGGATTTTTTTTGCTCCAATGAGATAAGCGACTCTATATGTTAAAGCCCTGGTTTTCCCTGATCCGGCTCCAGCTAATATCAGGGTCGGACCCTCAATTGCTTTAACAGCTTCCTGCTGAGCGGGATTTAAGTCATCTAAAAGATTAGCCATAATTTTTCCTACCATCCATTTAACCGTCATTCCGGGCTTGACCCGGAATCTATTATATTGAAGATCCTGAAACAAGTTCACTGTGTTCAGTGCAGGCAAGTTCAAAATGACGTTTGTTTTTAGAATGACAAGTAATGGAAACTATCTTAACATGATCTGTAAAGTTTGACAAAAGTTTTCAAAACTGTTAAACTTTTTATGATGTCAAAAGAGGAAGAGTCATTAAGATCAAATCAAGACTTAAATACCGAAGATTCGCAGCTAAACCAAATAGAGGGGAAAGATCAATTTTATCCACCTGAACCACCTCTAAGACCACCCGGACCACCTTTGTATCCGCCGGGACCCGTGAACTCCCGATCCCCTGACCCGTACGCGCAGAACGTGCGCCGGAACTGGGGTGTCTGTGACGACCTCGACTCATCCACCCTTTGGGATGAGATGTTTGGATAATACTCTCTTGGTTTGTAAGATTTCAGTCAAAAAGCAGATGAATTTGCAATGTTTTGAAGCTAAAGTATTGAAAGATATACCATAATAACATTGAAATCTTACATTGAAATCTTACAATTATAATATTTAAGTCTTTTCAAACAAAAATTAAAATGTTATTATTCTTTTCTATGGCTGTTAAACTTTTAGACTTTTGGGCACCTTGGTGCGGGCCTTGCCGTATGATGGAACCGATTTTTGAGGAGCTTAAAAAAGAATATAAAGATAAGGTAGAATTTATGGAGATCAATGTTGATGAAGATCCGGAAACTGCCTCCAAGTATGGAGTCATGAGTATTCCCACATATGTTGTTGAAAAAGACGGGAAAGAAATAAATAGGAGAGTTGGTTTTACTCCAAAGGCAGAAATGGTGAAATTGCTGGGGGTATGAACTTTAAAGATCGCGTTATCCAGATCGTTAAAAAAATTCCCTATGGTAGAGTTACAACCTATGGTACTATTGCTACTTTAGCTGGAGTACCAAGAGGCGCAAGACTAGTGGGTGGCGTGCTCCATTTTAATATTGACGATGCACCGTGGCATCGAGTGATAAACAGGCACGGATTCATTTCCACTAAATGTTTGGAACATCCAAAAGCTCTTCAGAAAACACTCTTACAACAAGAGGGAATTGTGGTTAATAAGGATTTCATGGTAGACTTGAGAAAGTATGGTTGGTTTGGAGACGAAAAACATCTGGGTGATAGCCAATTGGAAAAGTAATAAAACTGTTCAAGAAGCACTGGAATGGATTTCGGTTGTCGGCCCTAAACTTGAAAGAAGAGAAAATATAAGAGTTGTGGTTTGCCCAACATTTAATTGTCTTTCAGAAGTAAAAAAAGCAATCACTGTCGGAAATTTTCCTTTAATAGTGGGATCGCAGGACTTATCTCCTTTTGAGAAAGGTGCTTATACAGGAGAAGACCCGGCGTCAATTTTGAAGCAATTTATTGAGGTTGCAATAGTTGGACATTCTGAAAGGCGAAAAAATTTTGGGGAAACAGATGAATTAGTTGTGCAAAAAGTAAAACAAGCTATAGATAATCAAATAATTCCTCTTGTTTGCGTTCAGGGGAAGGAAACCCCTGTTCCAGAGGGAGTTAAGCTGGTTGCATATGAACCTGTTTTTGCGATCGGAACCGGTAATCCTGATACCCCTGAGAATGCATCTTCAGTTGCAGAATTTTTAAATCAAAAGTATGGTGAGGATACGGAAATTCTTTACGGAGGGAGCGTTAATTCAAATAACGTAGAAAGTTTCATTTCAAAAGATAATATAAATGGAGTTTTGGTAGGTGGAGCCTCACTTGATCCGGAAAAGTTTATAAAAATAATTGAAGTATGTACGACTTTGTAAAAAATGCATTACATTAATCTGCCCTCTCAACAATTTAGTGTCCACAAAAGAAGGAGTTCAAGATACTTAAGAAGAATTACCCCTATGCTTATTATTATTGGTTTTCTTGTAGGGTTGGGGATAGTTTTTGCGCTCTTTAAAACTCCTGCATCATTCAACTATTCTTTCAAGCTTCCATTTGTAGGTTATCCTTTTTCAACAACAGATGATAAGGTAAATGTTTTACTTTTAGGCAATGCCGGAGGAAGACATGATGGGAGTAAATTAACAGATACTATTATGGTTGCCTCGTATAACTTAAGAGAGAACAGGGTTGTATTTATTTCTTTACCAAGAGATCTTTGGGTTGAAAGTCTAAAGATGAAAATTAATGCGGCGTATGAGATAGGAGATGAAAAAGATGAAGGTCTTAAATTTGCCAAAGAAATAGTTGCGGATATTTTAGGTATACCTATTCACTACGGCGTCCGGGTTGATTTTTCCGGATTCGAAAAAGCAATTGATGAAGTTGGAGGTATTAATATAGATATTGAAAGATCATTTGATGATTATAACTATCCGATTGAGGGGAAAGAGGATGATCTTTGCGGATGGGCTGAGGAAGAAAGAGAATTTAATGAGAGCGATGCAAAGGCGCTTAATATTGAAAAAGGAAAGTTAAAAGTTTTAATTTCTCCGGAGGGTAAAATTGCAACAGATTCGGCTGAACCTGAAAAAGGGTTGGAATATTTTACCTGCAGATATGAACAAATAAGTTTTCAAAAAGGTTTAGTTACTATGGATGGTGAAACTGCGTTAAAATTTGTTCGCTCCAGGATGGGGACAAACGGAGAGGGATCTGATTTTGCAAGATCTAAGAGGCAGCAAAAAGTATTGGAAGCATTCAGAGGAAAAATGCTTTCTTTTGAAACTTTTGTTAACCCTATTAAGTTGAAAAACCTTCTTGATACATTTGGAGAGAGTGTAGAAACTGATATGCCGGTAGACGGCGCAATTTCAATATATGGAATGAGTAAGGGGGTGAGAGAAAGCAGGAGTTTTGTGATAACAAATTCTGGAAAAGATGCGTTACTTCTTAACCCTCCTTTATCGGATTATGGCGGAGCCTGGGTGCTTATTCCAAAAGAGAAAAATTATGATAAGATACACGAGTTTGTATTAAAGACTCTAAATTGGGAGATAATAAATGAAGCTACTTCTTCTGCACGGACCGGCAATAACTAGTTCCAGAAAAAAACTGATTAACATAAAAGAAAAATTTTCTCCGAATGATGTGGTTATATTTGAAAAAGGGGCTGACCCCGAAGATGTTTTAGCGGTTTTGCAAACTGTATCAATGTTTGAAGAAAATCGTCTGGTTATACTGGAAAATCCCCCGGATGATTTTATTTCTGACCCATCTCTTATCTTGTATAATACATCTCTAATCGTGGTGTTTTGGTTTGATCATGAGGTGAAAAAATTGCCTGACGGAAAGGAATGGGAAATACTCTTTTTCCCGGAAGCAAAAGAAGTGTCTGTCTTCCCGTTCCTGGATCTATTGGCAAACAAAAATCCAAAGGCATTTCTTGAGCTGGATAAATTAAAAAAGGGAGGTCGTGACATTCAATATGTAATTACTATGCTTTTTTATCTGCTTAGGTCATTAGCAATAACTCCAAAAAATGCACCGGAATTTGTTAAAAGAAAATTAGCAAAACAGAGAGAAAATTTTCCACTGGAAAAAGTAAAAGATTTATATAAATTTGTAATAGAAACTGATTTCAAAATCAAAAAAGGCCTGATGGGAGTTGATCAGGTAGAGTTTTTACTAGTAAATCGGTTCATTGATTCATAATAGCCAGTGATACTTGACAAGCGCCTTATAGTATGATATTATCTGGGACAATATGAGTGAAGCACATACAGAACGCAATTTATTCGACATTATTAGAGAACATTCTAAAAATAAGGGTGATAAAGGAAATCAAGCACTTATTAGTTTAGCTGAAGAAGCTTTGAGATCAAAGGGTGTATGGATCCCGTCTATAGCGGAATTAACACCAGAAGTTACAAAAACAGCTACAGCTATCAGCAGACGTTCAACGAAGTCTACACAAGCAGCTCCACAATCTGTGGGATCAAAGGATAGAGTTGCGCTACCATCAAAAAAGCAATTAGTAATAGCTGCAAAAGCAGATACGCCTCGTTACTATGGTATAGAATTTAGTGGTCAAGAGCCAGCAGATGATTTATATGAGGATTTTGAAAAATTTGCTAAAGCTGGTTGTGAAGTGGAAGAGCTGGAAGTATTATATCAGCCATATATTCAATTTGACCCTGAAGCAGAACTTGATCCAAAACATGAAGCTACATTACCTATATGGCGAAATGGGGTAAAACCGGGAATTAACTTTTGGAACATGATTATAAACGGTGATTTATCCTCTGAGAGTGCAATTTTACAAGAAGGTTGGTTTTGGAGAGACAAAAGAGCAAAACCGGCATACAAAAATGGTCATCAAAAATATGCAAATGATAAATTTTTGGAGGGTATGATACTTAAACTTCGAGGTAATGGAATAGAAAAATATGAATACGCTGCTGATGATTCACGCTTGGGTATTTCATCATTGGGAATTGAAGATGTATTAATACCTGTATTTGTAAGAGAAACAGGAGTAAAAGGGATAGTTGAATATTTATCTGAGCTTGAATTTAATACTGGAGGCAATAGGTCTCATCCTGAATGGGGAAGAACAAATACCTCTGAATGGCTTAGGGATAAATTGCTGTCTGGTCGCCGCCGTCTCAACGGTGGCTACTCCGGCGATGGTGGTTTGGCCAGCGTCTTCGACTGGTTTGCTTCCAATCGCTTTGACGACGTTGGCTTCCGCCTCCAGGGACGTTACCCTTCCCAGTAAGCTTGAAACCTTGAGTACTTAATTCTTGGTAAATACACTTGGATTTTGATCTCTTGAAAAGTTGGATTTTTTTGGCATAAAATGATTTTGATAAGGCTAATGAATTTTAGATTACGGTCTAAGATCGCCTTTTCTTTGTCCGGATCAAGAATTGAGAGCTTTAATCTTTACGGAGGTTAGAGGAGTGATTCTCCGGCAAATAGGGGAAGGGAACTACGTTTCTAAATCTTTGTACCCGTACCATACGGTACAGGTCGAATAAAATACAGTAAAGAGAGTAATCGCTTTGCAGTGAGTGTGATCGGATTTAGATACTTTAATGTCTGGTCGCAACCGTCTCAACGGTGGCAACTCCGACAATGGTGGTTTAGCCAACGTCAACGACTGGAATGCTTCCAATCGCAATGACAACATTGGCTTCCGCCTCCAGATAGCTCCTTATCCCTTAACAGTTTTAATCCAGCCGCCCAACATTCTCCCAATCTCAAAGGTTTGGAAAGCAAGTGGCTGGTATTTATTGTTATTAATACATTTGGTTTCTAATGCAGTTCTAATAAGAATTTTTAAGACTTCAAGTTTGGTACTGATTTTTTGTAGAACTGGAAGTTTTTGCTCGCGCGGGAGATATCCTGCTGTTATAGTTAGTTCAATAATCTCTACAGTAATTTGATCAATTTTTTGCCCTAGGGTATATCGTTTATTTTTTGGGAAGTCAGTTAAAAACTGACTCAAATTTTTGTAAAAATCATAAAGTTTGCTAAAAATCGGGATGTCTAGGCTAAAGTTAGGCAGTGTGTGTGTGTGTTCTGATCCCTATTTGTATTACTCATAAACTGATGAATTATACGGAGCTTACATCAATAGAAAATTTATTTCAAGCATGGAATGAATTTAAGCTGGGTAAGAGAAACCGCAGAGACGTACAGATTTTTGAAAGGTTTTTGGAGGATAATTTATTTGATTTACATGAAAAATTAAAGAATAAAACTTATCGACATGGTAACTATAAATCATTCTTTGTACATGATCCAAAACTAAGGCATATTCATAAGGCAACAGTAGAAGATAGGATAATTCACCATCTGCTGTATAAGTATTTATATGGAGTTTTTGACAAAATATTTATCGATCATTCTTATTCGTGCAGATTAGGCAAAGGTACTCATAAGGGTGTGGATAGATTAGACTATTTTATTAGGAGAATTTCTAGAAATTATATTCAAACTTGTTGGGTGCTCAAGCTGGACATAAAGAAATATTTTGCCAGTGTTAACCATAAGGTTTTAATATTACTTTTAAGTAAAAAGATAAAAGATAAGGATATTCTATGGCTACTTAGTCAAATAATCGGCAGTTTTTGCACTTGCCATCCTGAACAGAGTGAAAGATATAAATTATATTCTTCGGCTTCGCCTCAGAATGACTGTGAATGTAGAGGTATACCTCTGGGAAATTTAACTTCCCAAGTGTTTGCTAATATTTATATGAATGAGTTAGATCAATTTATTAAACATAAGCTGAAGGTTAAATATTACCTTCGTTATGCTGATGATTTTATAATTTTATCTATCAGTAAAAATGATTTGAATCATTTAATCAAACCAATTGAACTTTTTTTAAAAGAAAAACTTAAACTTGATTTACATCCCGATAAGATAATTTTCAGAAGATTCGAGTGGGGAATAGACTTTCTTGGTTATCTGATATTCAAGCATCACAGATTACCGCGAACGAAGACAAAAAGAAGGATATTCAAAAAGTTAAAATATAAAGTCGGAAATGACAACTTTAATCAATCATTTCAGTCATATTTAGGTTACTTACAACATGCAAATAGTTTCAAACTGACACAACAGCTTAAAAATCAAATCTGGTTTTGGGAACATCAATAATATCGGTTTACTTATTTTCCAGTTTTGCGATTTCGGAGGAAATTATATCCAGGTCTTTTTTATCTACTATTCCGTCTTCATTTAAATCAGATGCAGGTACTTTTGGTTTTTTACCAAGGTTTGTTAAAACTATAGAATGATCTGATGCATTAATTATTCCATCACCGTTAAGATCAAATTTTATTAGCGCAGAAGGTGAGGCTACCTGTATTGTAAGGTCCAGAGTTTGTCCTACAATTAGGGGTCCAATGAGGCTACCTGCTTTACCCAGAATGAACCTTGCACCGGTTAATCCCGGAGTTTCTGTAATAACATTAATTTTTGCTTCGGGAGTGCTAATTTTAAAAATGTCAGATAAATCTACAGTTCGGAGTTTACTTAAAGGAATAATAAAGTTTCCGAGACTCTTTATTGGGGCTGATTGTACTACTGCTCCTGGAACTTCAAGGTATACGATTCCTGATTTTAAGAACTGGTCTTTATCCTGAACAGATCCTATAATCGGGCTTAGTTCATTTTGAGAATCAGATTTTTTTGCAGTTGTGAATTCAAGCGGAGCTGATGTAAGTTTACCTGAGACAATCTTGAATTGATATAAAGTCTCTGGAGTAAGATCTTTTAAGCTAACATGGTGCAGAAGTTTTGCTTCGGGAATTTTATCGTCCAAATCGTCCAGCGCAGTTTGGTTGAAATTTCCTGCAGAGGAATAAACAATAAACCCTGGAGTTTTGGTGTCAGTTACCCAGGAAACACTGACTGATCCATCCTCGATATTAGTTATTTTTACATTATTTGGTGCGAACTCCGGCGCAGCCTGCGATACATAAGTTTGATTGCTTAACGTAAGATATATGCCTGCTGCCATGCCGACAATAATTATTGTAAGCCCTGCAAGGGTAGGGATCCGGATACGGTTAAGTAAGTTTTTCATCTAGATCCCCTCAAGGTTTAGATCCCCTCAAGGTTAAAGTTTGAATCAATAGGTTCAACTATTTTTTCAATATCAGGCGGGATTTTTACCTCGGATTTTTTGTGGATAACATCAAAAACTACCCATAAAATTATAGTTATTAATGTAGCTATTGCAATCAGTAAATACTCTTTTTTTGTCATTTTACGTAATATGCTTTTCCGGAAACATTCATTAAGAGTACATTTCCGGAGGAGACCTTATTAAAACTTAGTTTATCTATAATTATTAGTCTTGTGCCGTTGTATATATTTTGTAAAACGGTCTTTAGAGTACCATAAGAGCCCTCTATATTAAAGGTAAAAGTAATTTCTTTCAATTCATTGGAACCTGGTTTTTTATCGATAGAGATTGGCTGAAATTGTAATGCGGAAATAGTGGCATCCGTATCCTTGGTAGTTAGCTCGATACTTTTAATCAAGTTTGCAAGATCAGCATTTGAAGGCAGAGAAGAAACAATGGCAGATTTAGTATCTGAGCTAATCTTATTATAGTTAGTTTGCGCAGCGTCCAGATCAGTGATTTTCTTATCAATTTTTTTTAGGGAATCCTGTTGGATAGTAAGCTTTTTTTGCAGCAGGACTATTGTTTCCAAGGTAGGCTTAATAGCAAATAGCATAAATACTCCGATCATAACAATAGTAAAGATTGCATATCCATAAGTTTTTAGGATAGGATTTTTAATTACCGGTTCAATGTAAGTGTAGTATCTGTAATATTTTGTAGATTTGACTGTCATATGCTGCTTCCTTTTCCTATAACTCCTAAGTCAATATTAAAATTTATAATACCTTGGTCTAAGCTGATGCTGCCTAAATTTACACCTGAAAATGCGGGATCTGACTTTAATCCAAAAACTAAAGTTGCAAGCTGGTCATTATTTTGTGCAACACCAGTAACCTTTAAACTGATTTTCCCTGCTGATCCTTGAAAGCCCATATTAGAAAGAGTTACTCCTCCCGGAGTTTGTGCTGCAATCTTATCCATAAAGTTAATATAATCTACCCTCTCCGCTTTAAGACTTTTAATAAATTTAATTTGGGATTGGAATTTTCGAATTATATCTTCATTTCCCTTGAAACTTTGCACAAAAAGTATTTTTTCATCAATTTCGTCCTGATTCTCAGAAATATCATTATCCAGTTTAAACCTGGATACAAAAGCTGCAAGAACCAGTATTTCTACAAAAATTATCAGGTATCTTCCGGCTGAGAGAACCCAGTGGATTAGTCTGACAGCAATTTTTTTAGGTTCACCTTGAGGTCTTAGAAGGTCGATATTAAGTTTAATCTGGTTTTCATTCTTGGGCATAGTTACATTATACATTAGGGGATAGGGTTTGGTATAATACTAAGATATGTTGCCTGAATCATTAGAGAATAAACTTCATCAAGTTACAGAGGCAAGCAGAAAAGCTCATCAAGTTCCAGAAGTGCAATTTGCGAGTAGGTTTAGAGAAAAAGGTTTTTATGGTGCTGCGCTAACTCAATGTAATTCTATTGAGGGATTATTAAAGTATTTATGGCAGTTGAATCTTGATCCGAATGAAGATTTCCGGGTTTACCCGATGACTCATGAACACTCTATACCGGGTTTTGTAGCAGGAGAATATCTTGCAACAGGTAGAAAGATAGCAGCTATTTATCAGAATTCAGGTCTTTACAATGCTGGAGATGGATTTGTTTCCTTTGCTGAAAACTATGGAATTCCACTTCTTGCGGTATCAACTTTTAGGGGAATAGGTGAAAGAAGTTACCCTCATAACTCGATAGCCAGAAGAACTATTGATCTGGCTAGAAATATAATTGGAAGAAGGGATGGAGTATATGGTTCCCCTCTTGGATTAGACCTTCTTGAAGACTTAGATGTTGCTACTGATAGAGTTAACGGTAAGGAAAAAGATAAAAAGGGAAAGGAAAAGCCGCCTCAAGCAATACTGCTTCTCCCTGGATCAGTAATCGAAAATACTCTTCCAAAGGGATTGCCTAATCGAGCCAACACAGACTATAAAAAGCTCGATCTTAGAGTAAAAGCAGACAAAGGGACTATGGAGGAAGATTATTTAGAAAGAGAAATGGTTTCTAGGGATGAGGCGTTGATTGAGATTATGAGAAGGCACCCAGTTGCATTAAGAATATTCTGTAATGGTTTTACAGCTAGAGCAGCTTTACAAGTAAAAGATCTTCCAGGGAATTTTTACAATGCTGCCTATATGGGCGGAGGGGTAGCAATTGGTTATGGTGCAGCAATTAGTAATTTAGGACTTGAGGTGGTTGTTGTTGATGGAGATCAAAATAGACAAATGGGAGCTGCTATGAATGCGATGTTAGATGAATACTATCCTAAAAATTTACACATATACACTTTAAATAATGGTGGTGCGAGCTCTGTAAATGCCGCGATACCAAGTGTTAGTCTTTCGTATTGGGATTATGACCTTACCCATGTTATTGAAACTTGCATTGATGATTCAACCACCTTTGAACATTCAAGAGTAGAGGATGGGATGCTTAATTTATTTAATCCAAAAAATGCTGAAATATTAAAGAGGGAAGCTGGAGAGCTAAAAGAAATTACCAAAAGGGTCAGACGTTGGATGGAACAAGAAGGCAAAGATCCTGTAAAAATCCCAGAAGTTTTTAGAGAATCAATTCAGAGACTTTAAATAGCGAGGTTACTTCTTACTAGTTTTAGCAAGCTTTTTAACAGGTTTTTTCTTCTGAGCGGATTTTTTTCGACCAGAGACCGATCCGCCTATGGCGGATGAAGTTTGAATAACTCCTTTTGAGAGCCTGGATTTAAGGCGGGCTGCTTTGTTTTTATGAATTAAATTTGTCTTTGCTGCTTTATCAAGAGCAGAAAAAACTGCAGACAAGTTTTCAGGTGTTTTATTCACCCTTACTTTTTTAATTAAAGCCTTTAAAGTTTCTTTTTTGACTTTATTTTTAACAGTTCTAACTTTATCTTTTCTTAGTTTTTTAATAGCACTTTTAATTATTGGCATGGAAGGTATAGTAACATAGGTTCTTCCTTTGTGCAAGCGTAAGATGTTAGAATATTTTAATGGTTCAAAATATTTTCTCTATTTTATATCAAAGACAAACTTCAATACTTTCCTCAGCAGTAATTATTATGGCAACGGTTGTTTTGTCCAAGATCTTAGGGTTAATTCGTGATAGACTTTTAGTACATACTTTTCCTCCGGATACTGTAGCTATATTTTTTGCAGCTTTTAGGCTCCCGGATTTAATTTTTCAGCTTATTATTTTTGGTGCACTCTCGGTTGCCTTTATACCTGTTTTTACAGAATATCTTGAAAAAAAAGATAGAAAAGAGGCTTTTGAGTTAGCACAGTCTGTACTTAACCTTGCGATATTAATTTTATTTGCTCTTACTGTAATTGTTTTCATTTTTGCAGATCCGCTAACTAATTTGATTGTCCCGGGGTTTAATGTGTATCAAAAGGCACAGGTTGCCCAGCTAACAAGGATAATTTTAGTAGGCCAGCTTATTTTAACAGTAGGATCTTTTTTTATAGGAATCCTGCAGTCTTTTCAAAGGTTTATAATACCGGCTCTTGCCGGAGTTTTTTATAACCTAGGAATAATAATCGGAATCTTATTTTTATCAAAACCTCTTTGGATTTTAGGACCGGCAGTTGGAGTAATAATAGGTTCTGTGCTTCATGTTTTAGTGCAGCTTCCCCTTGTTTTATCCATGGGTTTTAAGTTTAGCTTAAATTTTTCACTTTTTCATCCAGGGGTAAAAGAGATTACAAAACTTATGAGCTTCCGTACAATAGGGCTTGCTGCAGAACAAATTAATGAAACTGTAGGGTTAATTTTGGCATCCCTTATAGGTGCAGCCTCTGTTACATATTTAACTTTTGCTCAACACCTGCAAATAGTTCCTGTAGGGCTTTTTGGTGCAACTTTGGCTCAGGCAGCTCTTCCTGTTTTATCTTCTGAAAAATCAAGAGGAAGAATGGATGAGTTTAAAGCAACTCTTTTAACTACGCTTCATCAGATTCTTTTTTTAGCTCTTCCCGCTGCAGCTATACTTATAATTTTAAGGATTCCATCGGTAAGGCTTGTTTTTGGAGCTTCGGAGTTTAACTGGGAAGCTACAGTTTTAACAGGCAGGACTTTGGGACTTATGTCTGTTGGTCTTGCCGCACAAGCAGTATCCTTACTTTTAGTCAGAGGGTTTTATGCAATAAAGGATACAAGGACTCCGGTTTTTGTTTCTTTAGTAGTTGTTTTTGTAAATATAATACTTAGCTTTTATTTTGTAAGGGTGCTTTTACTTGATGTTTGGAGTTTAGGACTTGCCTTTTCAATATCAGCTATATTGTCTGGTTTGCTCCTTTTTTGGACTCTACATTTTAAAATCGGAGGTTTTGACTTAAAAGAAGTTTTTATTCCTTTATCAAAAATGCTTATGGCAACAATTATTATGGGTGCGTCTCTTTATATTCCAGTAAAACTTTTAGATCAGGTTATTTTTGATACAACAAGAACTGTTAACCTTCTAATTCTAACCGGGCTAGCATCGGTTTTTGCTTTATCTATATATATATTTCTAGTCTGGTTTATGGGTGTTAGAGAGCTGGAAACATTTTTGAATCTAACAAAAAGGATAATAAGTAAACTAAAAGCTTCCGGACCAAAAGTAAAAACAAATGAGTTTATACATGATACAGAGGCTGTTTGACCTTTAACATGTTAAAATATCCCACATGAACATAAGGAACTTTTCCATTGTTGCTCATGTTGACCATGGTAAGTCTACTTTAGCGGATAGATTTTTGGAAATAACAGGAACCGTTACCGGGGATAAAATGAAACCCCAGCTTTTGGATTCTTTGGCTCTGGAAAGAGAGCGGGGAATTACTATTAAACTGGCTCCAGTTAGACTTAAATACAAGTATAAAAAACCTGTCATTCTGAGCGAAGCGAAGAATATATATCCTTCGGCTACGCCTCAGGATGACAATAACGAAGAATACATTCTTAATTTGATCGACACGCCAGGACATGTTGATTTTTCGTATGAAGTTTCCCGGGCGCTGGCTGCAGTTGAAGGAGCAATACTTTTAGTTGATGCTGTACAGGGAATTCAAGCACAGACTCTTTCCCATGGTCTGGCAGCATTGGAGCAAAATTTAACCCTGATTCCTGTTATAAACAAAATTGATTTACCCAGTGCAAATATTGAAAAAGCTAAAAAAGAGTTAACAGATACATTTGGATTTATAGAGGATGAGGTTTTACTGGTTTCCGGTAAAACCGGAGAAGGAGTTGAGGAAATATTAAAAGCAGTAATTGAGCGTATACCCCCACCTAATCGTCATTCCGAACTTCGTCCAAAGGACGATCAGCCTTTGGCTGATGTTTCGGAATCTCAAACAAACAAGATCCTGAATCAAGGTTCCCCCGATTTAATCGGGGTTCAGGATGACGTAAATGGAACACCGCTAAGGGCGCTAATTTTTGATTCTTTTTTTGATTCGTATAAAGGAGTAGTGGCGGCTGTCAGGATAGTTGATGGGGAAGTTCCAAAAGTGGGCTCAGAGATTGAGTTTTTAGGGACAAAAGCCACGGGTCAAGTTCTGGAAAAGGGTTATTTTGGTCCACAACTTATTCCAACTGATTCTCTTGAAGCTGGGGAGATTGGATATATTGCAACAGGAATTAAAACTCCGGATTTGGTTAGGGTGGGAGATACGATTATTACAACAGTCCACCTCGGAGGTGGAGAAAAGGTTGCCCTAAGTTTATACCTCCGAGGTGTGCCAGGTGAAATTGAGCCGCTGCCAGGATACAAAGAAGTAAAGCCAATGGTGTATGTTGGGCTTTATCCGATAGATCAGGATGAGTATCATGAAATAAAGGATGCTTTAGAAAAATTTAGATTATCTGACCCGGCTTTTACTTATGAGCTGGAACATTCAAATGCCTTGGGAGCTGGGTTCCGTTGCGGCTTCCTGGGACTCTTACACGCAGAAGTGGTTCAAGAACGCTTAAGCGGTGAATTTAACGCCGACTTAATTGCAACTGCTCCATCTGTGGAATATATGTTAGGTAGTGAGCTTATCCATAATCCAGCAGATTTGCCACAAGGAGAAGGCTTGAAAGATTTAAAGGAGCCTTGGGTTAAACTGGAGATTTTTGTGCCGCAGCAATATATTGGCGGGGTTATGGATTTAGTTCAAGAGAAGCGAGGAGCTTTTAAAAATATGCAGCATTTTGGGGCTCAAGTACAGCTCTCATATGAAATGCCGCTTTCAGAGATGATTACAGACTTTTATGATAAGTTAAAATCAGTATCAAGCGGATTTGCCTCTTTAGATTGGGAATTCAGGGAATTCAGGGAAGTTGATGCAGTAAGGGTGGATGTTTTGGTGGGTGGAGAGAAAGTGGATGCACTTTCTGTAGTGATTGTTCGGGGAAGGGCGGAATATGTGGGTCGAAGACTGGTTGAAAAACTAAAAGAAGTATTACCAAGACAAAATTTTGAAGTTGCCATACAAGCAACGATTGGAGGAAAAATAATAGCCCGGGAAACACTGTCTTCTTTTAGAAAAGATGTTACAGCAAAACTTTACGGTGGAGATGTAACAAGAAAAAATAAACTTCTAGAAAAGCAGAAAAAAGGAAAAAAGAAAATGAAAATGATTGGCCGTGTCGAAATCCCCCAGGAAGCCTTCTTGAGTATTTTAAAAAGTTAAAATGGTTTAAACCTGTCCTGAGTTTATCGAAGGATCATTGAAGCAGATTTAGTGGTAGGTTGGGGTGGTGCGTCGTATGATATCCGCTACTAATATAACTTTAGATGTAGTATCAATATCTAAAAATATTCTATAACTTCCCGTTCTTATTCTATGGCTAGTTTTATGTGGAGATCCAAGTTTTTTAACATCTAAAGAAAATGGGTTTTCTTTTATTTTTTGAAAAACTTTTTTAATCCTTATTTGGTCAGCTACTGGAAATTTTTTTAAAGATTTGAGAGCATTACGAGAAAAGCTAATTTGATACACCTTAGATACCTAATTCTTCCCAAACTTTATCTGCTGGGATACCTCCATGCTTTTTGACATCATCTAAAGCGCGGTTCATTTTCTTAATAAATTTGGGATCATAATCTGCAAGATCGTCTTCTAACTCTTGAACTTTAAGATAGGTTTCAATATCGACCATAACCACTTTAGGTTGACCATGTTGAGTTACGATTACCTCTCCTCCCTTAAGAACTTGATCTAAAATTTTAGTTAAATCTCGGCGTAATTCGTCAGTGCCTACAAATCGTTTATCTAATAAATTAGCTAATTGCATAAGGATATCCTAATATATTCCTTAAGATTTGTCAAGTAGACATTTGGGCATTTTTAAGTATACTGAAATCATGAAAATAACTTTTCATTTAGTTATAAAAAAGATTGGGAGAAAAATCAAAAGAATGATGAATATAGAGCTGAAAGTTTAAAGACTCAAGGATTTATACACTGCTGCAGGGAAGATCAGATAAAATATGTTGCAGAGAAAGTTTTAAAGGTCAAAGATTTACTTTTAATTTCAATTGACTCTGAAAAAGTTAAGGCAGAGATTAAAGAAGATTTTGTTCCAGATAAAGATTTGCACAGCTGTCCGCATATTTATGGTCCACTGAATTTAGACGCAGTTATTAAAGTAATAGATTTTCGCCCCACACATATAGGGAATTAGATTTCCATTTACTTGATTTAATTTTTTGTTTGTGAGTATTATTAAATAGAGGAGGTGATAAACATGAAAGCATTGCATATGGCAGCATATATTCTACTTTGGGTTGGTGGTTTAAACTGGGGACTTTGGGGATTACTTAATATGAATCTGGTTGAAACTCTTTTAGGAATGGATCTTGCAAAATTTGTGTATATTCTGGTAGGTGTTGCAACAGTTTATGTTATTGCAACTCATATGAAGGATTGCAAAGTGTGTGCAAAATCATAAGAAATGATTTTGGAATTATTCTTTAAATCCTCCGGATATGCCGGAGGATTTTTTTGATATACTAAATTTGTGGATCCAAGAATTATTATTGTTTTGGTAGTAATAGCTGTTATATCAGTTACTAGGTTATCCCAGGATAATTTTGCTCAAATTACTGCCCTACAGGAGTTGATTATTACCCCAACCCCCACCCCAACTTTGGAGCCAACACCGACTCCAATTTCCCTTCCCACCCCAAGTCCAACTCCAGAGCCCACGCCAACTTCTACACCAAAACCAACAACTACTATAACTCCGAAACCTACTTCCGTGCCTGTCTCAGTTAATAACACTCCTCCAGGTTCCGGTTATTCCAGGCAATCTGTAAAATCAGATAAGGGTACGTTTACTGTAGCAATAGTTTCCGTGGACATGGGATCAACAAAAGTAATTGTGGATACTGCATCGAGTGGAGATTGCAGTAATGATTGTCCTGTACTTTCTCTGGGTGAATATGTTTCCCGAAATGGGGCGTATGCCGGGGTAAATGGTTCTTATTTTTGTCCGGCATCTTATGAAAGCTGTGTGGGAAAAACAAATTCTTTTGATACTCTTTTAATGAATAAAGATAAGGTTTATTTTAACTCGGATAATAATGTTTTCTCAACAGTTCCGGCGGTAATTTTTGGATATGGAACTATTCGGTTTGTGGGACAGAGCCTGGAGTGGGGAAGAGATACTTCTGCGGATTCAGTATTAGCCAATTATCCAATGCTTGTACAAGGTGGAAATATTGCTTATGCAGGCTCAGGAGATGGTAAATTAACGAGTAGAGGTGGAAGAAGTTTTGTTGGAGCAACAGGTTCTACCATATACATTGGAGTAGTATTTTCTGCAACAGTTGAAGAATCTGCATATACATTGCATGCAATGGGAATTCAAAATGCGCTTAACTTAGATGATGGAGGCTCAACTGCCCTTTGGTCAGGAGGATACAAAGTAGGTCCAGGAAGAAGCTTGCCCAATGCCATTTTATTTGTGCAGAGATGATTTTGGTGTTTTGAAAAAAAGCAAAATTGCACTTATAAACAGAACAACCCCTCCAATTCTGACTGCAATTTGAGATCCAAAATGTTCTGCAACTGTTCCTATTTGAAAACTTCCAACAGGGTGTAGCCCCATAAGCACTAATGACTGGATGCTGGAAACTCTTCCGCGGAAACGATCTTCAACCGCGTGTTGAATTGTTGCTTGAATTGTTGAATTTTGAGTGGTTATACCAAAGCCTGTAAGAAAAAGAAATACCAATGCCATGTAGTAATTTGGGGTGAGTGAAAACAAAATTAGGGCAGCTCCGTAGAGTAATCCTCCGAAAAGAATGAGTTTTTTACCGGCGAATTTTTTAGTATATGCGGAAACAGAAATTGCTCCAAGCACAGATCCTGCCCCGGCAGCTGAATAAAGATACCCCAAACCTTTTGCGCCCTGAGAAAATACATGTTCAGCAACAACTGGAAGGATAGTTGTATATGACCATCCAAAAATAGAAATTATTGCAAGGTATAAAAGTAAAATCCTTATTACCGAATGAGTGCCGGCATAGGATAAACCATCTTTAATAGATTGAAAAGTCCCGGGGTGCGGTTTTGAAATATGAGGAGTAAATTTTATAAAATTATAAGCAAGGAAAGGTGCAATAAATGCGATACCGTTAAGTAAAAAAGCCCAGCCAACACCGAAAGCTACGATTAACCATCCTGCAACAGCAGGTCCCACAATTCTAGCTGAGTTAAAAGTGCTCATATTCATAGCTGTGGCTGCATGCAGATCTTTTTTTTCAACAAGTTCCGTAATAATAGAAATTCTGGCAGGATGGTCAAGTGCTTTTGCAATTCCCAGTAAAAAGGTAAGAAGCCCTAAACTAATGAGATTTATGTGCCCGCTAATGATCAAAATTCCAAGAGATGATGCAAATAAAAATTGGCAAAGTTGGGTAATTTTTAAGATGTTTTGTTTTGGGAATTTATCAGCCAAAACTCCTCCCCAAAGTGTAAGAAGCATGGCGGGAAGCTGAGCGATTGCCTCCATCAGCCCTACCATGAAAGCGGAATGGGTGATCTGAAATACTAAATATCCCTGAGCCACAGTTTGCATCCAGTGACCAGTTAAAGAAATAATTTGAGCATAAAAGAAAATCCGGTAATTTTTATACCGGAGGGCTGGAAAAACATTTAGAGTATGCCTTTTTAAAATTTCAGTCATATGAAATTTGTAGCGAAGCGTCTAATCTGAACCACAAGAATCAAGTTTATAGTAGAATATAAGAGTTAGTCAATCAGTAGCGCCAGACATAATTATTAAGAGCAATAACTTGTGCTTCTACTACTTCACCAGCCATAGCAGCTTCATAACCCATATCTCCTGCTAATTTAACAAATGTGTCGGCATCCGCTAGAGTACTTGTTGCTACCATGAAGCCAATGCCCCTATTCCATTGCTGATAAGCAGATCGTTCGTCAATTAATTTTCTGCCCTTATCCGGTAAACCCCTGGCAAGATTCATTAACATTTTTACCCCCTTCGGATCTGGGAATGGAGAATGAATATGAAGCCCTAACCCTTGATCCTCAACCATTCTTTTGCCTTTTTCCGGAACTCCTCCTCCTGAGATATGAGCAGCTCCGGTAATATCTACTAATTTATCCTTATAGACTCCTCCTTGTGCCTCATAAATTAGTTTTCCATATAAAGTGGATGGTTTTAAGATTTCCTCAGCTACTTCAGGAAAATCTTTATGCCAAGGTATAAGAACTTGCTCAAAGAAATTATGACCTAAGAGGTGATTAAAAAAATCCATAGTTAATGATCTAGGTAATTGAAAATTGTATTTCCCTGTACACTCGGCAACAAATTCACTAAGTACATCCATAGTATATTCCTCTAATGTTGGGAAACCTCTTCTATAAACATAATTGGTTTCTAAAATCTTCCTCGCTTTAGTCAATCCATTTGAACGGAGTGATGTTTCCCGGAGAGCTACTATCGGTTGTCCTGGTTTAAGTCGCTCACCGGATATAAATTTGTTAGGTACTGTGATACTTAAACCAACGGCATTCCAATTTACTCTTGTTCTTCCATATCCAGAAGATCGATATCCTAACTCTGCGGTCTCACCATTTAGAAGTGGAAACCTACCTTCGTCACAGGCTTTTTTAGTTCCTCTGGCTAAAGCAGATATTACATCAGCGTTTTCAGCAGTATTTGTATCAATAATATGAGCAATCCCTAAAAGAATCTGACCATTTCTGGCTACATCGGATTCAATCATAGCAAAAGTATCAAAAGCTAAGGTTTCAAAATGAGACGGATCGCCATCTTCTGAAAATAATCTTTCAGCAAATTCGGGCTTTGTACCTATTCCATCAGCATTTAACCAAGATGTAAAGCCTTGTGTATCAATTCCATAGCGATGAGATTGTCCGGATTCGGATAAAACTATTGGGTGAAATCTGGGATCAGGGAAATTAGTTCTTGTTTGAACTATAACTTCACCCAGAGTTAAAGAGGCAGCGCCTTTTTGATCAGGAGAAAGTTCGGTCATTATTAAACCGATATTAAATCCTTGAAGGCTTGCTGTCAAGTGGGGGCTTGACAAGCGTTAGCACTCATGGTAGTATAGTGCCAGTCCTTCTGTCATTCCGAACGCAGTGAGGAATCTCAAGATTAAGTCTTGAGATCTCTCGCTACGCTCGAGATGACAGGTTAGTAGGACTGTGGATTATGGATTTGTCAGACAGACAAAAAGCACTTTTAAAAGCAATTATCGAAGAGTATGTTAATAGAGCTGAACCAATTGGTTCAGAAACTATTGAGAAAAAACATAACCTTGGAGTCTCCCCTGCTACTATTAGAAACGAGATGGTTCGGTTAACAGATATGGGGTATTTAAGGCAGCCTCATACAAGCGCGGGAAGAACGCCAACGTCTATGGGCATGAGGTTTTATGTTAGTGAGCTCATGAAAGAAAAAGAGCTTCCGGTTTCAGCAGAAGTTTCTATAAAAGAAAAGCTTATGTCGCAAAGGGTACAAAGGGAAAGGTTGCTCCGGGAAGCTGTGAAAGCTTTGGCACAAAGATGCGGGATGCTTGGTATGGCTTTGGATGATGCAGGACAAAGCTACTACGCAGGAGCAGCGAATATTTTGGACTGGCCGGAATTTTATGATATTGATGTAACAAGGTTTGTTTTAAAACTTTTTGATGAGTTCCCTACTCTTTCAGAGATAATTGGTAAGGCACAGGGGGTTGATCCGATACATATACTTTTTGGGGAAGATATGGAGTATGAAAGCTTGCGCTCAACAGGGTTTGTATTTACAAGGTATGAGCTTGGAGCGAATGCACTGGGTCAAACGAATAATGGAGTAATAGGCGTAATTGGACCAGCAAGGATGAATTTTCCGCTAGTAATACCTTATGTTAAGTATATTAAGAATTTATTGTATGAAGCAGGAAGGGTTTAAGGAGAGTCAAGTGACATAGTCCGCCACTGGCGGACTTGACTCTAGCGACTAGACACTAAAACTAATGACTAAAAAAACAGATAAAGTAAATGAATTAGAAGCAAAAGTTAATGAGTTAGATGCTCAATTAAAAAGGGCGGTGGCTGATTATCAGAATTTGGAAAAGAGGATTACTGAGGGAAGAAGTGAGCTGACATCTTTTGTAGCAGGTGAACTGGTGAATAAGCTTTTACAGGTACTTGATCACTTGGAGCAAGCTACAAACGGGGCAACGGAAGCGGAAAAAGAGTCTGGTTGGTTTAAAGGAGTGGAGTTAGCAGTTAAACAGTTCAAGGATGTATTAAGATTAGAAGGGTTAGAGGAAATACAGGATGTTGGAGAGTTTAATCCAAGCTTACATGAGGCTGTTGATGTAAGGGACATGCCGCCTTCGCTTGACAGCTCCGGGATTCATAAGGATAATATGATATTAGAAGTAATTAGAAAAGGGTATAATTTAAACGGAAAAGTGTTGCGGCCAGCACAAGTGGTTGTCGGGCGAAGCCCAGACAACCATCCTGAGCGACCGGAGGGAGCCGAAGGATAGTGGATTGTCATTCCGAGCGTAGCGAGGAATCTCAAGATTTAACCTAGAGATTTCTCACTTTGTTCGAAATGACAAAAGTAAAAAGGAGAAAATATGGCAGAAAGAAGAAAACCTAATTATATGTCAATAAGAGGAATGGCTGAAGTTGCATCGATTGAAGCGCAAGTTTGTACAGAGGCGATTAGAAGGTTAGCTGGAACTGAGCAGGCTACTCCAGATGGTTTTGCTACGACAATAAGAGATTTGTCAACCAGGTTTACTGGGTCGGGTGGGGTGATTGATGAACGTTCTGGATTGGGTCCTCGACAACGAGAAAAAGTTAGAGAGGCTGTAATGTCTTGGGCATCTGATAGTGTACCTTTTGAAGCTAGAGGAGGACAGGATGGCTAAAATTGTTGGAATTGATTTAGGAACTACAAATAGCGTTGTTGCAGTCATGGAGGGCGGTAAGCCTAAAGTGATTCACTCTGCTGAAGGGGAAAATATTATCCCTTCTGTTGCTAATCCGGTAAAAAATATTGTTGGACGGGTGGCTAAGCGTCAGGCTGTTGTTAATCCAAAAGAAACTATTTTTTCAGTTAAAAGGCTTATGGGTCGTAAGTTTAAAGACGCAGAGGTTCAAAGAGACTTAAAGTGGCTTCCTTATACAATTAAAGAAGGTCGTGAGGGTATGGCGGTTGTAGAGGTAGATGGTCATGAATATACTCCCCAGGAAGTTTCTGCACAAATTTTACAAAAAATTAAAGCTGATGCCGAAGCATATCTCGGTGAAAAAGTAACTGATGCTGTTATAACTGTTCCAGCATACTTTGATGATGCACAGCGTCAAGCAACTAAGCAGGCTGGTGAAATTGCCGGGTTAAATGTTCAAAGAATTATTAATGAGCCCACTGCAGCGGCTTTGGCCTATGGTTTAGATAAATCACACGCTCACACCATTGCTGTATATGACCTTGGTGGTGGAACTTTTGATGTGTCTCTTTTGGAACTTGGAGATGGAGTAATTGAGGTTAAATCAACAAATGGGGATACACACTTGGGGGGTGATGATTTTGACCAGGTTATTTTAGATAATATTGCAGAACAGTTTAAAAAAGAACAGGGTATTGATTTAAAATTTGACAGGCAAGCTTTGCAAAGGCTCCGCGACGCTGCTGAAAAAGCCAAAATTGAGCTCTCTAGCTCTCAGGAAACTGATATCTCTATTCCGTTCGTAACAGCAGATGCATCCGGTCCAAAACACCTGGAAATGAAGTTAACCAGAGCAAAACTTGAGGAGATGGTAAAGCCTCTAATTGATAAATCATTTGATGCTGTTAAGTCTGCCATGAAGGATGCAAAGCTTGCATCTAAAGATATTGATGAGGTAGTTCTGGTTGGAGGGATGACCAGAATGCCGGCTGTACAAAAGGCTGTCCAGGACTTTTTTGGTAAAGAACCGCACAAAGGTATTAACCCTGATGAAGTTGTGGCAATTGGTGCTGCAATTCAAGGAGGAGTTTTGGGGGGTGAGGTTAAGGATGTTTTGCTTTTGGATGTAACTCCCTTAACTTTGGGAATTGAAACTTTAGGAAGCGTTAGAACAGCTTTAATAAATAGAAATACTACGATTCCTTCTTCAAAATCTGAAGTATTCTCCACAGCTTCTGATAATCAAACATCTGTTGAAATTAATGTTTTACAAGGTGAGCGCGAGATGGCAGCAGACAATAAATCTCTAGGTAGATTTATTTTAGACGGTATTCCACCAGCACCAAGAGGTATCCCACAAGTTGAGGTAACGTTTGATATTGATGCTAATGGAATTCTAAATGTGTCAGCCAAGGATAAAGCTACCAGTAAAGAACAGAAAATAACTATTACCGGCTCAACTGGTTTAAATAAAGAAGAAGTTGAGAAGATGACTAAGGAGGCTGAGGCTCATGCTGAGGATGATAAAAAGAAAAAAGAGGAAATAGAGAGCCGAAATCAGGCTGATTCATTAATTTATACAGCTGAAAGAGCGCTAAAGGATGGCGGAGAAAAAGTGCCAGCAGATGTTAGAACAGATGTAGAGCAAAAAATCTCTGAACTTAAAGGAGTTAAAGATTCAGGGTCTGCAGAGGATTTGAAAGCTAAGTCTGATGCGTTGTCAGAGGCTTTGCAAAAAATAGGAGCGGCCATGTATGGTTCGACAGGCTCACCACAAGGTGAGAAGAAAGATGGTGAACAGACTGGAGAACAGCCAGCTAACACCTCGGATGGTGGCCCTGTACCGGACGGTACGGGGGACTCCTCCGAGGTGGACAAAGAGCCCTCCTCCGCTAAAGCTACGGAGGGTGAAACTGTAGAAGGTGAAGTGGTAGAAGAAGAAAAGAAAGAATAGTTATTTTATCCTCTTAAAACTGGCTTCGTCAGCTTGTCCGCTTTTAGCATCAATTAAAATCTCATACTCCTCATCGTTACCGTTTACTATTTTTAGTGAAAAGTGAGTATTATCGCTCCAGGCTTTAAAGGAAGTTCCGCACTGGCATTTAAATTTAGTGTTATATCCTATCGCTTTTGAATTATCTATCAAGAGATCTTTACTTATTAATACTCCTTCTGAGTCGAATAGATAAAAATATTGGGAATCTCCAATGAAGGAGTATAAAACAATATAGGGATTTGTTTTGCTGGGTGAAAAGAATACTTCATAACTCGCAATACTGACAAGTTTTATATCCAACTTTTTCGCAGACTTTATATTGTAGTTATTATTGGTGATATAGAGTTCCGAATCGAATCCCTCGATATTATTTTTCGTATTGAAAACGATCAATTTTTTACCAGTTGATGGGATGTCTTTTTCAAATACTATCTGTGATTTTTCTAATGTTTCTGATTGTTTTGCAGTGTTTGGTTTAAGCGTCTGAACTGGTGTTGCTTGTTGAGTTTGGACAACAGTTTTTGTTCGATTATCCCTCGATTTCTCTTGGGATAGGTTTGAATAATTGGTATACACAAAATATCCACCAATTCCCAGAATTGCTATTAAAAGAACTATTAATATTGGAGCAAAACCTTTCGACTCACTTCGCTCGCTCAGGCTCGAATAGGTATAACCAAATTGTCTCATTAAAATTAGTATAGCATTTTCTGCTATAATATAAATATGACCAAGCAGGAAGAAAGCCTTACAAAGGCATATAGAGATTATCGCAAAGCTAATTTAGGGACCAAAAGTGTCTTGAGCTTTTTACGTTCCTTTATGCCTGAAATGATTTTTAGAACCACTAGACTCGAGGGTGAAAAAATCAGCCGTCGCAGTGTTTCTTCAATCTTTAAGTAATTAATGGCCAAAGCTAAAACTAAACCCAAGGGTGCAACTTCATAAAAAGAAACTGTCTTTGGTATTATTCCCCGCTTAAGACTGCTTCAGTTAGAGTTAGAAGGAACAAAAAGAGGGCTTGAATATATTCTTATTCTGGCAGAAAGAAATCCCAGAATTACAGCGGATTTAATTTGTAAACTTCATCAAGTTTCTTTTGGATGGATTTTTCCAAAATGGGCAGGAAAATATAGAAAAATTCAGGTAACTTTTTCTGGAAAAGAAGCCCCGCCGTATTACCAAGTTCCTGAATTAATTATTAATCTTTGCAATGATCTAGAGGAAAGAATTAAACATTTACCGGGTAAAGATGAGAGCGGTTTCATTATCAAAGTAGTAGAACTTTTAGCTTGGTTTCAGCACAGATTTGTATTTATTCATCCTTTTCAGGACTACAATGGAAGGACTGCCAGAATGCTCAACTCTCTGATTCTCCTACAGTTAAATTTACCGCCAATTGAACTTAGAGCAGAAACAGGAGAAGATAGGAAAAAATATCTTAGATCAATGCAAAAAGCTGATGAGGGTAACTACTCATCTTTGGAAGCTTTAATCAATATTGCATTATTAGAATCGTTAGAAAAGATTAAGAATGATAGTTGAAGGTGAAGTAGTTGAAGAAGCCACCTCCGCTGAAAGCTCCGGTGAGCCAAAGGAGAAAAAAGAAGAATAACCTCCTTGTCATTCCGGGCTTGACCCGGAATCTTTAGTAATATTACTGGGTAAATTTAAAGGTGGAGAGGATTTGGTTAAATATTTCTCTTTTCTTTTCCACAGTCAAACCATAATTATCTTCGTAAGACTTATCTAGAAGTACTAGGAAACTAAATAGAAAATTATCTTTTTTAAGAAATACTCTATCTGTTGGAAGTATGTCAGGAGGAGAAACCATTTTAGCAGGATAACCACCTACTAATAGATCTATTGTCTCTTCATAAGGTATACAATTATCTGGAGTATTACAATTACCTTTTTTCATTATATCTTCTAATGTTTTATTGTTTTCGTGTATAGATAAGGTAACAGCAGGAACATAATTTATTGGTTTTGGAAGATCTGGTTTTAATACCGGTTTAAGATGTATCTCAAACCCTAACCCTAAGCTTCCTTCTCTTGTTTCCTCTTCATAAATCCAATTTGGAGGATATTTTATTGAATATCCATACTCTGTATTTGTATATGTTTTCCAATTGGCAGTAAGATCTGAAGTTGGAGTTGGGGTAACTGTTGATGGACTAACCGAGGGAGAGATTGCTCGCCTCGCTTCGCTGGCGGAGCGGGCCACGTCTGGTTCGACTTCGTTCACCATTCCTCGCAATGACGAATATACAAAATACCCACCAATTCCTAAAACTGCTAGTAAAATAACTATTAATATTGGAGCAAAGCCCTTCGACTCACCCTTCGATAAACTCAGGGTTCGCTCAGGGTTGTAACCTGTTTGCATAGTTTCATAATACCACTCTTAATGATATAATAACCATATCATGAAGAACAGTTCATTCATTTCATCTGATCCGGGAGTTATGCGTGGCGCCCTTGTTATTACAGGCACCAGAGTACCGATGGTTAGAATTCTTTACCTTTTAAAAGAGGGCTACACTATTGATCAAATTCATGATCAATATGATTGGGTATCTAAGGAGAAAATTAAAGGTGCTATTGCAGAGTTATCTACCAAATTAGATAATAGCGATTATGGCGCCAAGATTTTACAAACACAAAATCCTGCTGGATGAAAATTTCCCTAACAGAAAATATTTCCCGATCTTAAATAGTAGATTCAATGTAAAACACATCGCTAAAGATCTGAAACACAGTGGTTGGTTTGATGATCAAATATATAAATTTGCACAAAAGGGGAAAATGGTGATTGTTACATTCAATGTTAAGGATTTTGTAGCATTTGTGGGTATTAGCCATACTACGGGTATAGTTGGAGTTTCCAATAATTTATCCAATGAGGATATTGATAAAAAACTAACGTCGCTTTTTACCAAGAGTACAAAAAGGTCTTTATTAGGTAAGATAACTCATGTAACCGGAGAAACAAAAACATGAGTATACTCAGGAATAGTAGAAATAGATTAATAAGCCACAAACTTAAAAGATCTATAGCTTTCAATGGCTGGAGAAGACATATTAGCGGAAAAGAGAAAATATTTGCAAAAGAATCTAAAAATTTTGATCTTTTAAAAATTACTGGGTAAATTTAAAGGTGGAGAGGATTTGGTCAAATAACTTTTCATCCTCATCACTGACGCCACCTCCGCTTCCATCGCCTATATTAAACTCATATATTTTGTTTTCTGTTGCCTGGACTACTCTACCGAAGCTTTGGGGATATCCCTCATCAAAACTTTGAAGTTTAATACCAGTTATTTGCCCATTAGTATAAGCCTTCATAGTGTCTGACATTTGATCAGCCTGAGATTTTGCCCAAGGAGCATTTTGATTGCTCTTTAGATCACTAACAATTTTATCTACTATCTGTTTAGTGCTTAGGTGCATGGGGTTATCTGTAGTGCTAACTGAAAAAGTCCAATAAGGCTTTGTATCTTCTTGATAGGAGACAAATACTATAGTTGAGGATGCATTTTTAACGACGCCATTAGAAGGGTATTTAAATGAAAAATTAGCAGACTGATATGTTTTCCAGTTAGCTGTTGGATCTGAAGATGGAGTTGGAGTAGCTGTTGTTGGACTGGTAGAAGGAGAGATTGCCGTGTCGGGACGTACCGTCTGGTACATCCCTCCTCGCAATGACGTATAAACAAAATATCCACCAATTCCTAAAACTGCTACCAGGATAACTATTAATATTGGAGCCAGGCCTTTTTGGTTGGGCATTAAGTTTAGTATAGCATTTTTTATTTGAAGTCAAACTAGCACTTTTGAGTGTGGAGTGCTATACTACAATATGTCATCCTGAACTTTAGTGAAGGATCTCTGAACTTGTTTCAGTTACATTAATGTATCTAGAATTAATCTAGAGATTCCTCGCTACGCTCGGAATGACAGGTAAACATGGCTGCAAAAAAAGATTATTATGAAATACTTGGAGTATCTAAATCCGCTTCGGATGCGGAGATTAAGAGTGCCTATAGAAAACTAGCTAGGCAGCATCATCCGGATATAGATAAATCTGCCGGGGCAGCTGAGAGATTTAAAGAAGTCTCTGAGGCATATCAAGTTTTGTCTGATTCTTCTAAAAAACAACAGTATGATCAGTTTGGGCATGCAGCTTTTTCCGCCAGAGGCGGACCATCCTCTGGATGGGATAGTTCTCAGGGAGCGGGCAATCCATTTGGACAAGGCTTTTCTTATTCCTGGTCATCTTCTGGTGGGCAGAATCCATTTAGCCAAGGTGGGTTTGAGGACCCGTTTGATTTATTTGAGCAGATTTTTGGAGGAGCGGGGTTTAGTGGATTTACCCAAAGGCGCCCCACTTACCAGATGAGGCTATCTTTTAATGAGGCTGTTCATGGGGTAACTAAACAAGTTGAAGCAGAAACAAGGGATCAGCAGGGTAGAATTCAAAGAAAAAGATTAACTATAAAAGTTCCGGCTGGAGTGGATAGTGGAACCAGAATGAGGTTTGGGGATTTAGATATAGTTTTTACTGTGGACAGGCACGATGAATTTCACCGTGAAGGAGCAGATATTTTTTCAGAAATAAAAGTTTCTATTCCTCAGCTTGTTTTAGGGGATACGTTTGAGGTAAATACTGTGTCTGGGAAAGTAAAGGTAAAGGTACCGCCAGGCACTCAGCCTGGATCTTTAGTTAGACTTAAAAGTAAAGGTGTGGCAAGATTGGGTTCTGTGGGACATGGAGATCATTTTGTCAGAGTAAACCTGGAAATCCCTAAAAATCCTGGTAAGCAGGAAAAGCAACTTTATGAAGAGTTATATGCTTTAGGAAACAAGAAAAAAGGCTGGTTTTAAAGCTGGGGTTCCGGAATCGATTTAATGGCAGCCAAGATTTTCCCGGGTGCTCCAATATCCAATTTACTTGCTTCAATATCTCCAAATCCGGGATCTTTAGATCCACTATTTGAAATGATAAGGATATTGGGGATAGCTCCTCTTAACGCAGCAGATAAAATCCTACCGTCATCACAACTAAAATATCCCATGAGTTAAGGTTTCCATCGACAATTGCTACTTGTACACCCAAATCTTTAGCGAGTTGAATACTTGAAAGAGCGGCTTTTAAAGTTTGCGCCTCAATAACAACTTCATGACCAACATTTTCTAGAAGTCTTTTAAGAGATCTTCTCATAGTATCACTGTCTTCAGCGTAAAATATTCTTGCATCATGAGTTCTAAAACGAAGTGCAGCACTTCAGGTAAAATTTAGTACCTGAAGGAGGTGTATTAGTTTGGATAAATACAAGCACTTAAGTTTAGAGGAACGAGAAAAACTGTATGCTTTGAAATCTCA